>Ga0306920_100000075_pt1 | contig 129497 bp, 124 predicted proteins | sample flu12Cox44000170_FD_204666 | JGI IMG/M metagenome (GOLD analysis project Ga0306920, IMG submission 204666) | Lab enrichment of tropical soil microbial communities from Luquillo Experimental Forest, Puerto Rico - flux4day.12C.oxic.44.000.170 (v2)... | ecosystem: Environmental > Terrestrial >...
GTGCGACAGGGCTAAACCCAGGTTTCCTCTGCTGTAAATCTGTTTAATCCCTCTAGAGATAGTCCCGTCCCGAACCAGCGCGTCGGGGTCCAGATCGTTCCCGTCTATCGCCGCAAAGCGCGAGACATTCGACAGATGATTGTTCCTCGCCAAGAACTCGCGCCTCCGATCCGGCGTACGATCCAGGTTAATGAAATGAATAATCATCGCGCTTTCGCCATCGCGTGCTCCCGAGCGTGGGGCCCTTCTTAAAACTGGCTGCTCTTGGACATGGTCACCCCGCGCCGCAGTCGCGACGGATGATCCGCTAGGGCCGCGGCGACCTCGCGCGCCACACTAGACCAATCACCCGCCTTCTTCTGACGGAACAGCCGCGCCGTCGGGTACCAGGGGCTGTCTTCGCGCTCGATCAGCCATCGCCAGTCCGGCGCGCGCGGCAACAGGAGCCATGTCGGCCGCCCAAGCGCGCCGGCCAAATGCGCGACCGAGGTATCGACGCTTATCACGAGGTCCAGCTGGCAGACCGCGGCTGCGGTCTCGGCGAAATCCGTGAGCCATAGCGAGAGGTCGGCGATTTCAACACGGTCGAGCAGCGATATGTCGCCCCGCCGGTCGCCGATCTGAAGGCTGAACCAGTTTATGCCGGCTACTTCCCATAGCGGTTGCAGCAACCGCAGATCGATCGCGCCCAGTGTAGTGCCGGCCCATGCGACACCCACCCTGCGGCCGGATGCGGCAGCGATCCGCTCGGCCCAAGCAGCCGATGCCTCCGCCGAGACGCTCAGATACGGCACCGCGTCGGGGATAGTCACCAAGTTCGTCTTGAACACCCGCGGCAGGCTGAGCAGCGGGCAATGGCAGTCAAAGGCCGGGAGTGGATCACCGGCGGCGACGACCTCGGATACCCCGGCGACCGTGCAAGCGAGCCGGACGAGCGGCTTCGGCACCTCGAGAACGACCCTTCCGCCGCGCTCTGCAACGGCGGGAACATAGCGGACGAACTGCAGCGTGTCCCCGAAGCCTTGCTCAGCATGAAGCAGGATGCTCCGTCCCGCGAGGGGTTCGCCCGACCATAAGGGCTGGTCGAACCCTCGGTCATACCGGGCGACAGCAAACCGCCATTCATATTCCTGCCACCCCTCGTCGAACTGCCCGGTCAGCAACAGGGTGTGCGCGCGGTTGAAGTGGGCCTGTGCATAATCGGGTTTGAGGGCCAAGGCGCGCCCGTAGCAGGCGAGCGCGTCGGCGTACCGGCTCTGGCACCCGACCGCGACGGCTAGATTGTAGTGTGTTTCGGCGCGGTCCGGCTGTACAGCCAGCACCCGCTCATAATGCGAAATCGCCTCCTCTAACCGCCCAAGATCGACAAGCGCGACGCCGAGATTGTGGCCCGCCTCGGGGTGGTCGGGCATCAGCGCCAACACTCGTTCGTAGCGGGCCACAGCTTGCTCCAGTTGACCTCGGTCGCGTAATACGACGCCGAGGCCGATATGGCTCGCGACATGATTCGGCCGGAGCGCGAGCACACGCTCGTAGCAGGCCTGCGCCGCATCCAGCTCTCCCTGAGTGCGCAGCGCGCCGGCGAGATTGTCCAGGATTTCCACGACGTCCGGCCGCAGAGCCAGCGCTTTTCTAAAGCATACGATCGCTTGGTCGAGCCGGCCGAGATCCTGTAGGGCCGTGCCGAGGTTGTTGTGTAATTCCGCCGCCTTTGGGTTCAGGCGTAGCGCCCGTTCGAAATAGTCGATCGCCCGCTCCGGCTCGCCGAGATCCTGACAAGTGTTGCCAAGGTTGTAGAGGGTGTCGACCGAGCCCGGAGCGAGCGCGAGCGCGTGTTCGTAGCATGTCATCGCGTCGGCGCGCCTACCCCGAGCTCTGAAGATATTGCCGAGGTTGTGGTGAAAAGCCGGATCCCGGCCATCTCGCGCGATCGCCATGCGGATGTGCTCGATTGCGTCATCGGAGCGGCCGCGCTGATGCTCGACCAGACCGAGCAGGTGCAGAGTCTGCGCATTACCGCGATCGACGGACAGGATGTGACGGCAAACCCGTTCCGCCTCCGCGGTGCGTCCAGCGCGCTGATGGGCGAGCGCAGTGCTGAACCATCCGGCGATCGGCGCCGCCCGACTGCCTACCATGCCCTCCGGCTTTCCCGGCCGCGTTTCAGCGCGCCGCTGCTTTCGGTTCATGGGACTTGGATAACTCAATCAGCCGATACATATCCACCGTTGCGGGAAAATCGCTTGGCGGCGATGACCCTTCGGGTAGGCGCGAGGTTCGCGCCGTCTGATGAACAAAACCAAGCAGAGGAGGAACGCCGATGACGAGAGATCCCCCTCTACGGCTACGCAGCTGGCTGCAGTGGACGAGCGGGCTCCTGCTGATCGCGGCGGGCTGCACCGAGCCACCGGCGAGAGCTCAAATCGAAGCGGTAGCGCCGCCGCTCCCGGCTGGCCAGGCACGAGTGTGGTTTTACCGGCCCTACGAACCCTATGAGAGCCTCAATCTCGCCCTGATCGATATGAATGGCAGCTATGTAGGGGCGGTCGAAAACGGCAACGCGTTCTATCGCGACGTTCCGCCCGGGCATTATCATATCGCGCCTCAGAGCTTTGGCCGGGACTTCAACCAGGACAAGGATGTCGATCTCACGCCTGGCCAGCAGCTCTTTGTCAAGATCGTCTCTTTGCAAAGTTGGGGGGTGAGCGTCTCGGGCTCGAGGAAGATTCAGCGCGACACGTTCTACGCCTGGCTGATCCCGCAGGAGGTTGCACAGGTCGAAATCGCCCGCGACCGCAGCGGCATCTGACTGTCCCTCGGGTTGGCACACCCCTGACAACTCCTAGCGCTCAGACCCATGCATACGATCCACAAGGCAGCTCCTGCGCTGCTGGAGCGCGGCGCCGGTTCGCATCACTCGTCAACCAGTCGGTCTCACAAAAGGCCAAGTTTCGGGGTACGATCGACCGGTCAGCTCGATCTGTGTTGTATCGATTTTGACGGGACGGAGCGATGAGTGTCTTTCTGCTCCTCTTTTGGTGCTCGGCTGTCGCGGGGAAGCATTCTTCGATATAATTCCCGGTTCCGGGTATTTAATTCCCGTTTAGGCGCGAATAAATTCCCGTTTAGCCCGCTACGGGAATTAGCCGGCAAAGGCTTGATTTGTCTTGCTGTTTTCGTGGCCAAAATGGCACTTATCGGGAACAATCGAAAAAATTCCCGGTTCCACGGGAATAATCGGGAATTTTGCCGCCGGCGAAACGGGCGCGCCAGAGCATTAGCGGGAATCCGGCTCGAATTGCCGCAGGTGGTCGGCCACCTGACTGCGGCGCTGCGCGTTCAGCTTGCCGAGCAGGTTGTGGACGTGCGACTTGGTCGTCGCCAGGCTGATGTTCAGCCGCCGCGCAATCTCCTTGTCGCTGAGGCCGCTCCTGATCAATTCCGCGGCCTGCCATTCGCGCTTTGTCAGCACAGGAGCCCGGAGGGCGCTGTGGCCCGGACTTCGCCTAGCGGTGACGGCGATCCGGCGCAGTAACCCGGCGGCAACGCGGCGCGAGCAGAGCTGCTCACCGCTGTGGATGTCCATGATCAGGCGTACGAAATCGGCGAGAGCGACGGTTCTCGGGATGTAGCCGATCACCCCGGCTTCCGCCCAGGCAACTATGTCGTCTTCCGTTTCTCTCACCGAGGATACGACGATGCGCATGCCCGGTGCGATCTCGAGAGCGCGCCTGACCGCAGCCGCGCCGTCGGGGATCCTTGCATCCAGCAATATGAGATCCGCTTGCAAAGTAGGGCTTAGCGCGACCGCTTCGGAGAGATCGCTACACAGCCCGACGACTGACAACAAGGGATCGCGTTCGAGGATCTCCGCGAGACCTTCTGCCGTAAAGCGCACGCCCCATACCAGCAGGACGCGTAAACACCGATCACCACGGTTGTAGCCGATCGCGTGCTCCGGCGCGACGTTTACGTCCACGGCAATTCCTCCCGTCCCGCAAGTCCATGCGGGTCCCGTCCGCAACAGAGAGCGGGCGGGCATGCGTCAAGCCCCGCTCGAGGATCGATCAAGCCAGAGAAGGCCGCCTCGATCCTCGCCGTCGATGACACCCGGACCTCGGCGTTTTCGCCTCCTTATGGAGCTCGCCCAGGGCCGTCCCGACGTTCTTGTCAAAGAAGGTATTCAACCTTTCGTAACCTGTCTAGAGAGATGTTTACCGGGATCGGTTTCTGGTCGTGGGGATCTCGCAGGACAGCGACGACAGGGCCATCGGCCATCTCGTGGGGCCGCGGCCCAAACGCGAAGCGCCAAGAAAATCCGACTAATATCACTCGGGGATTGTTCACCGTACCAATGCGTATCTTAAATCTGGAGCCCGCCTGGAAGACTTTGTCGGTCGAGGCTCTCCACATTTGATGGAGGTCTTCAGTGAGAAGAATATTGCTCGTTTCCGCGCTGGCGGCGATAGCTGCCGTTACGATCCCGATCTTTGCTCGTCCCGCCGAAGACTCCGAAACGCAACAGGCTCAGGCTGCGCCAATAGGTGAGCATTGGGATGATGAGCACGGCGGCCCCGGGCGGTGGACGCATGGCGAGGGCGGCCCGAGCATGGGTGGCTGGCGGGGAATGATGATGAATCGCATGATGATGCATCGGGACCCGAAGGAGCGATGCGAAGAGCGGCTGGCGTGGCGCGCAGCGATGCGGGCCTATACCGAAGCAAAGCTCGACTTGACCGCCGAGCAGCGATCGCTATGGGACAAGGTGGAAAGCACCGCCAAGGCCGAAGAGCAGAAAGAGCGTCAGCTGTGCGCAACGCTCAAAGAAGGGGGCGAGGCTACGGTGCTCGATCGGCTGGATCGGATGCAACAGTTCCTGTCGACCCGGCTCGACGCGCTGCAAGCGGCAAAGCCAGCCGTCCAGGCGCTCTATCAGGCACTGACGCCGGAGCAGCGGGCGATCTTTGATCACCCGTTTCGCCGATAAGAATAACTCAGTGCGACATCAGCACAGGCAGGGTCATGCTACGCAGCAGCGAGCGTGTCGCGCCGCCGAGCAACAGCTCGCGGGCGCGAGAATGGCCGTAGGCGCCCATCACCAACAGATCGGCGCCAAGGTCGGCGGCACGTGACAGCAACACCTCCCCAACCGGCAGATCGGCGGAGACCGTGCGCTCGATTTCCACCTTGACGCCGTGGCGGGCCAAATGCAGCGAGATGTCCGCCCCGGGGAGCTCGCCATGTCCGTGTGGTCCCTCGCGCGGGTCGATCGTCAGGACCGTCACGATTTCCGCTCCCGCGAGGAGCGGCACCGCGTCGTTGACCGCGCGGGCGGCCTCCCGGGTGGCGTTCCATCCGACTAGGACACGGCGCCCGAGGTTGTCGAAATTCCCGGCATAAGGGACGACCAGTGTCGGTCGCCCCGAGGCCAAGGTCACGTGCTCCGGGCGTGGCTGGATCATCTCTGCCTCGCCGCGATCGGGGTCGAGCTGGCCGAGGATGGTTAGATCGGCGTAGCGGGCGTGGAGGGCCGGATCGCCCTCCGGGCCCTCGGGAATTTCCCGCCACTCGGCCGAAAGGCCGCGAAGGCCGGTGAGGTGCTCAAACACCTCCTTCGTTACGTCGGCCGCCTCGCGCGCCCTCGCCCGCAACTCCTCAAAGAAGGGGGCGAGCAGCGCCGGATCGTAATAGCCGAAATGCGGCGAGGCTTCCGGGATCGGCACCGGGTAGAGCCCGACGAGATGAGCGGCAAAGCGTTCGGCAAGCGCGGCCGCGAGTTCGAGGCGCCCGCGCGCTACCGCCTCGGAATCGAGTACGACCAGCAAGTCCTTGTAACTCATCGATGCACCTCCTGCCGCCGAATCGGGTTGCTGCAGAGAAGCATCTCGCAGTGGCAGAGAATTCGCTTTGATCTGGGTCAACCAGCCTAACGGCGTGGAAGCCCCGAGCGCAAAGCCTCGTCCAAGGCAATTTCGGCATTGAGCTGCTGCTCAGCGCTCGTGGAGATCATCGCGCGATGCGAAACCTCGGCTGCCCGCTGCACGTCAAAGGCTTGCTTCGTGCGGGCGTGCTCGCCAAACATCATGTCGAGGATCGCGGAATCCGCTGTCAAGGCTTCCGAACCCTCCCCGCCCAGCCACTGCAAGGCCAGTGTCCTCCACAACGAGCGCATCGAGCCGCTCTCCCCGGTGATGGCCCCGCCGTCTTGGATGAGGAAACGGGCCGCAATGTGGCGAGGTCGAGGATTGTGTTATCACCGAACGCAAGAGCCCCCCGATTCCTAACGTATAGGTGCCGCGATGGCGTTGCTGTTCCGCTCTTCCGTCGATTCCGAGGCGCGATGGAAGCCGCAGCTCACCCGGCTGATGCCCGAACTCGACGTGCGGTTATGGCCCCGGATCGGCGACCGGGCAGATATCGACTATGCGCTGGTTTGGCGGCCCGAGCCCGGCCTTTTGGCATCCTTGCCGAACCTCAAGCTGATCCTCTCTCTCGGCGCCGGGGTCGATCATATCCTGTGCGACCCGCAGCTTCCGCGCCACGTGCCGATTGTCCGGCTGGTCGACCCCTATTTGACCGACGCGATGAGCGAATTCGTGGTTCTGCAAGTGCTGCGGCTGCATCGCCAGGACCTCGACTACCAGTCGCAGCAGCATGCCGGGATCTGGCACGAATTGCCGCAAAAGAATGCGGGCGAATGTAAGGTCGGCATTCTGGGGTTCGGCGAGATCGGGCAGGATGCCGGGCGCAAGCTCGCCGCGTTAGGGTTTCCGGTATCAGGCTGGGGTCGTCGGGAGCGAATACTCGCTGGTTTTCCGACCTACGCCGGGCCGGAAGGCCTTTTTCAGCTGCTTCCTCGGAGCGAGATCCTCGTCTGCTTGCTGCCGCTAACCCGCGAAACGGAAGGCATACTCTGCGCACGCACCTTTGCCGCACTGCCGAGGGGAGCCGGGCTCGTCAATGCTGGCCGCGGCGGCCATCTCGTCGAGGAGGATTTGATCCCGGCACTCGATAGAGGCCAGCTCTCCGCCGCGGCGCTCGACGTCTTCCAGCAGGAGCCGCTGCCGCCAGCGCATCCGTTCTGGCACCACCCGCGTATCCTTGTCACTCCACACATTGCCGGCATCACCAACCCAACGACCGCTGCTCCGATCATCCTCGACAACATCCGCCGTTGCGAGGAGGGCCGTCCGCTGCTGAACCAAGTCGATCCGGCACAGGGGTATTGAATCCCGGTTATTCCCGTTGATCCGGGAATTTCGTCGATTTTGCCCTCAAAACCGCCGTTTGGCCGGGAAAATGGTGAGGCAGTTCAAGGGCTTGTCGGCGAATTCCCGTAGCAGAGCGAAACGGGAATTTTCTCCGGCCTAATCGGGAATTAAATCGGCCGAATCGGGAATTGTCGGGAAGGCATCGCCCTAGGACGGCCGAAAACCACAAGAAAACCCGCAAGAGACACATCTCTTCGCCCCGTCGAAATCATATAGAATAAAGTCAAAGTGACGCGGCGACCGTAACGCGAAACTTGGTCTTTTGTGCGGCGGACCCACCACGCTATCGGCAAGAAGAGACGGCTTTGACGCTCCGTGCGCGAGGTAGCAAACTGTCCGCCGACACGGGGAGGCGCTGCGAGACAACCGCGCACCCGCAAACGGGAGAGAGCTCATGGATCTCAATGGCGCGGTTGCCCTGGTGACGGGCGGCAATGGCGGGCTCGGGCAGCGCATCTGTCATGCGCTGGCGAAGGAGGGCGTGCATATCGCCGTCATGTATGCCCAGAGCCGCGACCAGGCGGAGAGTGTCGCCCGCGAGCTGACATCGCGACATCAGATCAATGCCGCGGCCTTCGCCTGCGACATCACCAATAACGCGGCGGTGGAGCGGGTGGTCGGCGACGTGAGCAAGCGCTTTGGCCGCCTGGACATCCTCGTCAACGACGCCGCCTACAACATAGCGATCCCGTTCCCCGACCTCGACAGTATGACGATGGCGGAGTGGGACAAGATCATCGCCATCAACCTGACCGGGCCGATGCGCCTTATGAAGACGGTGGCGCCGGTCATGAAGGCCCAGGGCCGGGGCCGCATCGTCAACATCTCATCGGTGGCGGGGGTCGGGCCGACGGGCTCGTCGATCGCTTATGCGGTGTCGAAGGCGGGCCTCATCCACCTGACGCGCTGCATGGCGGTGGCCTTGGCGCCCGAGACACTGGTCAACTGCGTGGCCCCGGGCCTGCTGGAGGGTACGCGCGCGACAGCCAATCTCCGGCCCGAGTTTATCGAGCGCTCCGCGTCCACTTCGCTTCTGAAAAGGCCCGCCGACAAGGAGGACTGCGCCGACATGGTGGTCACGATGTGCCGCACCGAGACGATGACCGGGCAGACGATGGTCATCGACTCCGGCCGCTACTTTCACTGACGATCCGAAAGGGCCCTCGCGAATGGACATCTCCGGCAAGACCGCCATCGTCACCGGCGCTGCTTCCGGCATTGGCCTCGGCATTGCGACCGCACTCGCGGAGGCGGGTGCGAATGTGGTCATGGCCGATATCCAGAAGGATGCGGTCGAAGAGGCGGCTCACGGTCTCTCCGGCACCAACAAACGGGTCATGCCGGTGCGGATCGACGTCACTCAGGAGCAATCCGTGCTCAACGCCCTGGCCGAAGCCGAACGCAATTTCGGCAAGCTGCACATCGCCTGCAACAATGCCGGCGTGCCGATGCACGGCACCAGACTGATTGACGTGCCGCGCGGCGATTGGGAATTCGTGATCGGCGTCAACGTCTGGGGGGTCATCCACGGCATCCGCCACTTCCTCCCCGCCATCCTAAAGCACGGCGAAGAAGGGCATATCGTCAACACCGCCTCGGTTGCCGCCTTTCAGAACCGCCGCGGCACCAACCAGGGGCCGTATTCGATGAGCAAATACGCCGTCCTGTCGCTGTCCGAGGCGTTGGAGCACGAGCTGGAAGGCACCAACGTCGGCGTCTCGGTGCTGTGCCCGGGCCCGGTCAACACGAATATCCCGCGCGGCGCCCGTAACCGCCCGGACCACCTAGGCGGGCCGCAAATCCGAGCCAATGAGGAAGCGGTGCTCGCCGAACGCCTCGCCACCATGGGTCTCGATCCGAAGAGGGTCGGCGAGCGCGTCGTCGACGCGATCCGCACGAAGACGTTCTACGCCTTTGTCAGCGCCGTTCCCGCCGATGTCATCAAGGCCCGCCACCGCCGTATCGAGGAGGCGCTGAACAGCCCGTGGGTCACCCATTACTGACCCCCCCCGAAGCGGTGATTGACGGTGTCTGCGCCAGCGGGCTGAAGGCCGAGCCTCAGATGTAGCCCTTAGAGGGATCGAACGACGTGCCAGCTGCCAGCAGACCGGCGCCCGGGACAAAGCACACCTCCAACCGGATGCCGTCCGGATCCTCGAGCAGCACATAGTAATAGCCAGGCGCCCAGTTGCCTTCCTCCGGTCCGCGTATGATGGTCGCGGCCATCTCCCTGAGCACGCTCGCACACCGATCCACGTCCTCGCGCGAACGGGCGCGCAGGCAGAGGTGGTGCAGCCCGACGCGCTGCTGCTTGAACCGCTCGGAAGCGAGCGCCGGGTCGCAGGGCTCGATCCCGATCGCCGTCCGGCCGCCGACACAGTAAAAGAGTTTGTTGCCGTCAAAGACCGGCTTCATGCCGAACTGGGGCAGCAGCTTGCGATAGAAGTCGCGGGCGACGTCGAACCGGCTCACCGTCAGGATGACGTGGGCCATGCCGTTGATCTCGATGGTCATTGCTCGTGCTTCCCCGCATTTCAAGGATGAAGCCGGCGAGTAGCCGCCCCATCTATGCCATGCTCTTTGCACTGAGAGGGAATTCAAAAAGATGACCGAGGCCAAGCTCGCTCCAAACCTACCGGGTTGGATGGTGGAGCATGCGAACCGCTATCTTTCGAGCGGCGGCACCGACGGGCACATGCACAAGCCGACCCAGCCTGGCCGGCCGGACATCACCGTACCGTCACTGCTGTTGACGACGACCGGCCGGAAGTCGGGAGAGCGGTTCATCTTCCCGCTGTATTACGGGAAAGCCGGCGACAGCTATATCGTGGTCGCCTCAAAAGGCGGCGCACCGCAGCATCCCGGCTGGTACCGCAACCTCCTCGCCAACCCGGAGGTCGAGGTGCAGGTCGGGACCGCAAAGATGAAGGCGCGCGCCAGGACGGCCACGGGCGAGGAGCGCACGCGGCTGTGGAAAAAGGCGCTCGAGTTCTGGCCGCCCTACGCCGATTACCAGAAGAAGACCGAGCGCGAGATCCCCGTGGTCGTGCTCGACCCGGTTCGCTGACGCCCACCTGCCCGCTCGATCGCTCCGACCGTCTCAAAACGCCTTCGACAAGCCGGCCTGTTCAAGGACACCATTCGCGGTATGCCGACTGACGATCCCGACCGGCACTGGAAAAGCGGCGCTCGGTGATCGGGCTGTACCAGATTTGATGACTGCCCTTTCCGGCCCGGACCAAGATACAGCCGGCGCGTTGCAGCAGCCGGCGCAGCTCGCGATCGAAGGTCGCCGGCATTCACGCCGCGGCCACCACCGGCACCGATTGGACGCGCTCGCCGACGACGCGCAGCTCGATCTCGTCGCCCGGCGCCGCAAACCCGTTTTCGGCCGCGATTTCGGGCGCGATTTCGAGCACGCGCGCGACAAGCTCCTCAAAGGTCGGTGCCTCGGTCGTCAGCGGCAGCTCGTCATTCGAGCACCACCACACGCCGGCCTCGTTGTCCCACTGCGCCGTGATCTCGAAAGCCTTGCGCAAGATCGCCATCCTCTTCCCGATCGCCGCTCGGTTTCCGAGATGGTAGCGGAGGGTGGCGAATAAAACCATCGCCGCCCGCCTGCCAACGTTCGGCTGCCATTTGGACGCTCGCGAGCTCGCGACGCGCCGCCGCTCCCCTTGTAGTCGCCTCGAAAGGCGGCGCACCACAACACCCCGGCTGGTACCGCAACATCCTCGCCAACCCGGACGTCGAGGTGCAGGTCGGGACCGCAAAGATGAAGGCGCGCGTCCGGACGGCCACGGGCGAGGAGCGCACGCGGCTCTGGAAAAAGGCGCTTGAGTTCTGGCCGCCCGACGCCGATTACCAGAACAAGACCGAGCGCGAGATCCCGGTCGTTGTGCTGGACCCCGTCCGCTGACACCATCGGCACCGCCCAAACTCCGCAGCAACGCTACCGCGGCCCGCATTGCAACGCGAGAGGTCACGCCGCGCCGTCGCTGAAAAGCCCGCCGACAAGGACAACTGCGCCGACATTGTGGTACGATGTGCGCGGCGAGACGATGACCGGCCAGACGATCGTCATCTCGACCCCGGCTGCTAGTTTCATTGATGCGGTTGCCAGCCGCCATTCACGCCATCGAAATCAGACATCCAGCCAAGTAAGCCGATCAAGCACTCTGACCCGCGCACGGCGCTGGGACCGCCGTCGTTGTGCGGCACCCCACCCCTTTTTAGAGGAGCCTCCGTTTCGTCCTCGGCCCCGGGCCGATTTGGTCCGCTATGGAGAGCTTGGATCCTTCGCAAGGTTTGTGATCAGATTAGCCGCAGCAACCACCTGCTCAACTTCCTGTTCTGTAATGGGAACCGCGAAGTGGCCGTGAGTGGCAGCGTTGCGCGAGCTGATCGCCTTCCGCAGAGAATCCGCTTCGGTGGGAGTCACTACGCCCTCGGACGCCAAGACCTCGATTAGCTTGTTGGCTGGCTGGGGGCGCGCAAGGTCTCGCGGCAAAAGGGCCCTGCCCGCTGCTTCCAACGCGGCCCAAGCCATTATCAGAGCCGCTCGTAAATGACCCGCCCGCTTCAATTGGTCGACTTCAGCTAATGCCGCATCGATTTCCGGAAGGTCGGGCGCTTGAATGTCCGCCTCCTCCTCGGGACGACCCGGGATATAGTAGACACGCAACTGCCACTCGGGGTGTTTCGAAAAGATTTGCTGGAGTTGCTCTATTCGGGCCGCATGGCGGGTTGCATCCCGTTTGATTTCGATCGCAATTTTCTTGTCATCTTTGACAGCAATCGCGTCAGGCTGATAACCGCGCATGAACGGCGGCAGCATCTCCCGAGCCGGGTGCAGAAAGACCGAAAAGCCCTCGGCCTCATAGCCCGGTAGGAGAGTTTGGAGGAAATCCCTTTCTCGGATGGCAGATGACGCGGCCATTACACCAGATCCTCGAACGGATCGTCAGACAGACGGATGTAGAGAGCCGGTTTTGGCCGCTCTAAAGCGTTACCCAGCATAGGGCTGGGTTGCGTAAAGCTGAAGACGTTTCCAGGCTCAAATTTTTGAACCAAGACACGCTGGACTTGTCGGTCATCGATATAAATATGCCGCCCAAGTGCATCAAGGATAGGCTTGACGATATTATCGATGTCGCCCTGCATCTCGGAGTCCGGGAAGTAATACAATGTGATTGCTAACGGATCATCGGTGGCGAAGTGACCCTCCGGTAGAACCGTCCGACTCGCCTCGATTACGCGACCCTTCCATTGGTCCAAAGATTCACGCCGCTTGGCCTGCAGGGATACTGGGGTGCCTGCCACGACAAACTCGAGAGGGAAATCGATCTCAATGCTCATTGGTAACGAATACCGCGGTATGACGTGCCAAAAAAACGCCGCTCCGATCAGGAGCGATTATCGATGTGAATAGAAGCTTTACTCGAACAGCTGCGTTGCCGCATCGCGACTGTGCGCGATTTTCGCGTTGCGCCGCTCTGGACGGAAAGACATCAAGTAGCGAAACCAAGCGGAACGACCGCACTCCACCACGGCCCGGTCGATCCTCCGAGCCACCGTGAAGGACTGGTTAGGGGGTAGGACCGAACTCAACCTCGGTCCCGGGCTAATTGACCCTTTCGCCGCCAGAAGCGGGCATCCGACCGCCGGCGGCTGCTCGCCAGCCGCAGTCACGGTCGATCGCGGTGCCGTGCGGCAGGTGGATCGGGCCTTCGGCCTTGCCCGGCTGGCCCTACGAGTGCCGAGAAAACCGCAACGGTCTGCACCGTTAAATGCGGTGCGAGCCGTTAAGCTGTTCCTCGCGCCCTCGACGGCTTGCTCCTTGCCGTCAAGCGGCCGGCTTGCGTCCTGCAGCAGCGTCGAGTTCCCGGATTTGCCGGGCGGCACGGGCGAGGTCGGCGTCATCCACCAGCGACGCCGTATCCCTCTCTTCGGCCTGTGAGAGGAGCCCGCGGAACCGCAACGGCTTTTCGAAGAATGCGAGCGCGACGTCGAGCGGCTTCTGTCCCTCGTCGACCCAAAGCGGAAGCTGCTTGCCACGCAGGCTCGGACGGATGTGATAGTGGCTGCCGACGCTGAAGGGATCGAAGCGGAGCGCTTGCTCCCGCTTGCCCGCGACGGCAACCACGATCGAGCGCCGTACGATGCCGTCCGACTCGCGGCCGAGCAATTGCCGGTTGGGGTGGAACATTATATGCAGATGCGGCCCGGCATTGATTTGGTGCCATCCGTCGCCGTCCTCGGGCATGGTCTGCTGCATCCGCTGCGGCTGTGGTTGTTCCGACTTCATGCGCGTCTCCTCTCACCAGATGTACGTGTCCGACACTTCGTGTGTGCGGAAGCACCGAACCCCGGTTCCGCACTCTTTTTGTTTACACCCGCGAAAGCGGACGTCCAGAGCCCGCGCCTGGCATTACAGGGGTGGTCAGCGCCGCGCCCGCGGCTCCTGGACCCGCGCTTTCGCGGGGGCGACAGGGAAGGGGTCAAAATTAGTGCCGCTTGATCAGCCTCGACCATTGCGCAAAAACTTGCCAGGCAGGGCTCCCGTAGGCTCGCCGTTTTCAAAGGTGATCTGACCGTTGACCAGGATCCAGTCGTAGCCCTTGGACTTCTGGATACGCCGCCACTCGCCGCCGGGCAGGTCTTCGGCGACTTCCGAAGGCAGAACTTCCAACTTGGCGAGGTCATAGACCACGATGTCGGCCGGCGCCTGCTCCCGTATCGCGCCACGGTCTTTGAAGCCGCCGAGATGGGCCGGCAGATAACTCAACTTGTAGTGCGCATCCTCCAAACTGATCGTCTTCTCGTCGCGGACGAGCCAAGTCAACAGATCGGTCGGATAGATCCCTGCGGTCAGGAATTTGACATGGGCGCCGCCATCCGAGACCCCAGCCACGGTGACGTTGGAAGCGACGACCTCGGTCGTGAATTGCGCCGTATCGCGCCCTTGTGTCGGGGCGTAAAACTCGGTCGCCAAATCGTCCTCGACCACCATGTCGAGCAGCGCGTCGATCACGTGCTTGCCTTGCGCATCGGCGATCTGCTGGACGGTTTGCCCGGTCAGCGCCGAGTTGCCGGTCTTCGCCTCCGGCAACAACGCGATCAACCGTCCCTCCTTGACGTTGACCACATACGACTTCATCCGCAGCCCCTCGGCGGTGAGGCACTTCCCGCCGTCCTTGTCATACTGGTAGCCGTGGTTGTGGCAGACGAATTGCGTGCCGCCGTCGTCCTCGACCGTGCCGCCCTGGTGCGGACACACCCGTGACAGCAGCTTGTACCCGTCGCGGGTCTTGATCAGGAAGTAGGAGGCACCGCCGACCTCGACCGGCGCGGGCAGGGTCGGAAACGCCGACTCCGCACCGATATCGATCTTCACGTTCCTGGTTTGCACGATCAGGCTGCCGACCGAACGCGCAACCACGGTCGTCGGCCGGATCCCGGAATCCCATTCCTCCTTGAGGCGGCGGCGCATCTGCGGGTCCTGCATCTTGGTCTTGCGTTCGTCTTTCGTGCCGAGGGTCACCTCCCGCCACGCCTCGGTGTCATCGAACAGGTTCCAGTCGACAAAGGTCATCTCGAACCCGCCGCGCCGGGTCACACCCTGGCCGTAGACGCGCAGCCCCCGTTCAGCGCAGCTTTCCAACCATTTAATCCGTTCGCGGTGCATTTCGGGATGCACCGCGTTCGGCGCGACTGCCTGATAGAGGATAGGCCGCTTCGCCACTGCGGCGACTTTCTCGAAAAACTGTTTGGTGGCTTCCGCCAGCGGACGTCCCTCTTCACCGGTCTCCTGGTACGCCAGCTCGATAAAGCCTTCGTCACGGTCGGCCAGGACCTTGGCAAAGGTGAGGATTTCGTGCTCCGAGAGCAGATCGGTGACCATCGGGGTCCCGTCATAATCTCGTTGGATGGATTTCGGGCCCAAGACCTGGGCCGACCAGCCGCACGCCCCGGCATCCATCGCCTCGTGGATCAATCGGCACATTTCTTGGAGTTCCGCTTCGGTCGGCCGCCGCTTCTTGGCTTCCTCCCAGCCCATCACCCAGGCATAGAGCGGGGTCAGCGGCACGTAGGTCAGGCAGTTGACGCCCTTGGGCGTGCGGGTCAGGCTGTCGATGAATTCGGGGAACGTCACCCAGTCCCACGGCATGCCAGCCTTCATCGCGTCGTAGGGAATCGCCTCGTTGCGGGTCATGCCGAGCATCGCCCGATCGCGGTCCTCGACCCGTGACGGGGCGAACCCGAACCCGCAATTGCCCAACGCGACCGAGGTCACGCCGTGCCACCCGGACAGTGTGCAGTACGGATCCCAGAAAATCTGCGCGTCATAATGCGTGTGCAGGTCGACAAAGCCGGGTGCCACGATACGGCCTGCAGCGTCCAGAATCCGCTCGGCGGTCTTCCCTTTCAGGCCGCCGATTTGGGCGATCTTGCCGTCCTTGATCGCGATGTCGCTGACATAGCGGGGCGTCCGCGTCCCATCAACGACCGTGCCGCCTTTGATGATAATGTCGTAGTCCGTCATCTAGGTGACTCCTTTAAGAACCGGCATTCCCGACCCGTCGCGCACAATGTTCTGTCTCGGCAAGGCGCGGCGCAACTAAATTCGATCGCAACCACCCCCGTTGGCAGCAAACCGTAGGGTTGTCCGCCTCTTAGGTCGAAACTCGCGAGCAGACACGAAAATTGGGCTGATCGCTTGCATCGAAAAGCTTCGGGAAATTCTGCGGGTTTGGCTTAGAATCCCTAGGTGCGCACGCGGCTGGTCGAGACGTGTGCGTATGCGTGATCACACTGGGCAAGGAGAAACTGCCATGCCGTTCTATGAAAAAGGCGACGTCCGCATCCGCTACGAGGAGGCCGGCTCCGGCTTCCCGCTGCTGGTCACCCCCGGCGGAGGCTTGAACTCCAAGGTCAGCAACTGGCCTACTGCGGTGTTCAACGCGATGGAGGCCTTCAAGAACGACTTCCACTGCATCACGATGGACCAGCGCAACGCCAATGGCGGCGAATCCACCGGCCCGGTGCCGGTCGAGAACCCATGGGACGCCTTCGCAGACGATCAGCTCGGGCTGATGGACCATCTCGGGATCCGCGAATTCTTCTATATGGGTTACTGCATCGGCGGCTGTTTTGCCGGGAAGCTCCTCGAGCGCGCGCCGCAGCGTGTCGTCGCCGCTGTGTTTTGTCAGAGCGTCGGGCACCGGCCCGAGGACCCGGATGTCATGTACAGGCACGGGCACGAGAATTGGGTCCCCGATTTCCGCGCCCGTCGGCCCGATGTGACGATGGAAACAATCGAGAAGTATTTTCACGACCTCTACCGCGTGCGGCCCGATTTCCTCTACAGCGTGTCGCGCGATTTCATCCGCAACTGCCGCACGCCGATCCTGGTGCTGCCCGACGACACGCCGGCCCACCCGCTCCAGACCTCGATCGATGTCGCCTCGCTGGCGCCGAACGCCGAGGTGACGGTCTATCCCTGGCGCGAGCCCCCGGAGCTGAAGGAGCGGACGATCAACCGGGTGCGCAGCTTCCTCAAGGCGTGTCAGCCAATGAGAGCAGCGGCCCAATAAACCGGGCGTGTTCCTATGACGGCCCGTAGGGCGGAAGACCCCGGCGAAAGCCGGGGGTATTCCGCCGACGCAATGCGAACCGTCATGGCGGAATGCGCTGCCCCGCGGCTCGCGTCCGCAGGCTGAGGGCTTTTCCGCCTCACGCTTGGTTATCGTGGGTTGGATGATAGCACTTGATCGGCCACCGACCGGAGGCTTTGCGCCGCTCGTGCCGGAACTCACCGTGCTCGATCTGGCCGCAAAGCTTGCGCTACTGGCGGGACGTTCTGGGGTTCGAGATCGTTTATCAACGACCCCAGCACAGCGTCGTCTATCTGGAACGCAGGGGTGCCCAGGTGATGCTCGACCTCTATCGCGGTACCGGGGAGCGGCATCCCACCGCCACGGGGCGGTCGCGCTTTTCACGCAGCGCGGGCTTGCCGGATCGCCCGCCACACGCGCTCCGGGGTCGCCGGCATGTCGAGGTGGCGGATGCCGTATTCCGACAGCGCGTCGACCAGCGCGTTCATCACCGACGGCAACGCCCCGGCGCATCCCGCCTCGCCGCAGCCCTTAGCCCCGAGAACGTTGGTCGTAGCCGGCACCGGGTGAAAAGCGTGGCTGAACAGCGGGGCGCCGTCCGCCCGCGGCAATGCATAGTCCATGTAGGAGCCGGTCAGCAACTGGCCCTGCGCGTCATACACCGTGTGCTCGCGCAACGCTTGGCCGATACCTTGGACGATGCCGCCATGCGCCTGGCCGTTGACCAGCAACGGATTGATCACCGTGCCGAAATCATTGACGAACGAATAGCGGACCACCTCCACCATGCCGGTCTCGGGGTCGACCTCCACTTCGGCGATATGGCAGCCATTTGGGAAGGCGGAGGTCGGGCCGTCGGCGACGAGCTCGACATCGAGGCCCCGCGGCAACTCCGGCGGCAGCTCCAGGCCCGAGCGGATCTTTTCCGCCAATTCCATGATGCCGATGGTCCGGTCGGTGCCGGCAATCACGAAGCGCCCCGCGCGGAATTCAATATCGGCAACCGCCGCCTCCAATACGTGCGCCGCGATCTGCTTGCCGTTCTCGACGACTTTGTCGCCGGCCGCAACGATCGCGGTGCCGCTCGTCATCATCGATTTCGAGCCGCCGGTGCCGCCGCCGGCGATCAGCTCGTCGCTGTCGCCCTGCAATAGCCTGATGCGGCGGAACGGGATGCCGAGCCTTGTCGAAAGAACTTGGGCGAAGGGCGAGGCGTGCCCCTGCCCGTAATCGAGCGTGCCGGTGATGATCGTGACGGCGCCGTCCTCCTCGAAGCGGATGCCGCCCATCTCGCGGCCGGGCGGCCCCGTTAGTTCGAGATAGTCGCTGATGCCTCGCCCGCGCAGCCGGCCTCGGGTTCGGCTCTCCGCCTTGCGCGCGGCAAAACCGTGCCAATCGGCGAGCGTCAGTGCCTGGTTCAGCAAGTTGGTGAAATCGCCGCTGTCATAGGTCGTGCCGTTCGGACTCTTATACGGCATCGCCTCCGGGGGAATGTGGTTGCGCCGGCGCAGCTCGACGCGGTCGATCCCGGTCTCGGCCGCGGCAGCCTCGACCAGCCGCTCCATGTAGTAATTGGCCTCCGGCCGGCCGGCGCCGCGATAGGCGCCGACCGGCGTCGTATTGGTGAACATGCACTTCGTCGAGACTTCGATCAGGGGGGTCTTGTAGACGCCGAGCGTGTTCCTGACGGCATTACGGGTCGACGGGCCGGGCGCGCCGTAAGTGGCGCCGAGATTGCCGTAGCCGGTCAGGCGGACCGCCAGGAAATTTCCGTCGCGATCGAGCGCCAATTCCGCCCTCATCTCGGCGTCGCGGCCATGAGTGTCGGAGAGAAAGCTACCCGAGCGCTCGTCAGTCCATTTGACCGGACGGCCGAGCAGCCGCGCGGCATGCATGATGCAGAAATGTTCCGCATAAGTGGGCTGTTTCATGCCGAAGGAGCCGCCAACGCGGCCTGTCAGCACGCGCATCTTGTCGCGGCCCACACCAAACACGGTGGCGAGATAGTTGCGGAACCCGAAGACGCCTTGGGAGCCGATATGGAGCGTCCAATGCTGGCGTCCAGGGTCGTACTCCGCGACCGCGGCGCGCGGCTCCATCGCATTGACAACGATGCGGTTGTTACGCAGCTCGAGCCTTGTCACATGAGCGGCGCCGGCGAAGGCGGCGGCGACCTTCTCGCTGTCACCATAGTGGAAATCGAGCCCGACATTCCCGGGCACGTCGTCATAGAGGAGCGGCGCGCCGGGTGCCGCCGCTTCCCCGGCAGTGGTGACCGCCGGAAGCGGGTCGATATCGACGACGACCGCCTCGGCGGCGTCCTTCGCCTGGGCAAGGGTTTCGGCGACGACTGCGGCGATTGGATCCCCGACATAGCGGACCTTGTCGGTCGCGAGCGCATATTTGACCGGGCTCAGCATTGGTGTGCCGTCCCGATTATTCATGACCTGCCGTGGCGGTAGTGGACCGATCCCGCCGGCTTCGAGATCCGCCGCGGTATAGACGCCGAGGACGCCCGGCATGCCGCGCGCCGCCGAGCTGTCGATGCCGCGGATAACGCCATGCGCGTAATGGCTGCGCACGATCACGGCATAGGCTTGGCCGGCCAGGTTGACGTCGTCGGTGTACTGCCCCTTGCCCGACACCAGCACCGGGTCTTCGCTGCGCGGCACCGGCTGTCCGATGGCGAACCTATCGAGATCGAGCATTATCGGGTCGACGAAATCATCCATGCTTCGCTCCTCCTTGGCGCCAAAGCTTAACTCGTCGCCGCAAAGCTCGCCAAGGATGCGATCGATACCGAACGCGGCGTCCTCGGCGATGGCGCGCACGGCGCCGTTCCTCAGCCGGAAATCTGGTATTCTGGCGACCCACTTGCCTGGTGAGAGAGTGATGCAGCCAATCCCTCTGATCGTGAATGGAAGGTCGGTCAGTGTGACCGTGGATCCAGATACGCCGCTGCTCGACGCATTGCGCAATCATCTGGGCCTGAAGGGGACCAAGTTTGGCTGCGGCCTCGAGCAATGCGGCTGCTGCCTGGTGCTGATCGACGGCAAGCCCGAAAAATCCTGCGGGAAGGCGCTGGCGACTGTTGCCGGCAAGGATATCGTGACCATCGAGGGCATCGGTACGCCCGACCGGCCGCACCCGCTGCAGCAAGCCTTTCTCGACGAGCAGGCCGGCCAGTGCGGCTATTGTCTCCCCGGCATCCTGATTTCGGCCAAGGCGCTGCTCGACCGCAATCCGTCACCGTCGCGGGCGCAGATCGCCGAGGCGCTGGACGACAATATCTGCCGTTGCGGCAGCCACGTGCGCATTTTGCGCGCCGTCGAACGGGCCGCTCGTCTGTTGCGTGAAGGAGAGGCCCGATGAGCGCATCACCCGCACTGCCGCCGCTGCTGGCCGGCAACCCGCGCCTGGATCAATGGGTCGGGTTTCCAGCGCCGGGGCGTGTCACCGTCTCGACCGGCAGGGTCGAGATCGGGCAAGGGGTGCTTACGGCGATGCTGCAGATCGCCGCGGAAGAGCTCGACGTCGTCTCCGACCGCATTCTGCTGCAGACCGGCGACACCGATCTGACCCCCAACGAAGGCTATACCGCAGGCAGCCAATCAATCCAGTTCGGCGGCGTCGCATTGCGTATGGCCTGTGCCGAGGTGCGCTCCTTGTTTCTCGACCATGCGGCAGCGAGCTTCGGTTATTCCCGGCCCGGGTTGTCGGTGCACGACGGAGCGATAATCCATCATGGCGAGGCGACCGGCCATGATTATTGGTCGCTCTCCGCCGCCGTCGATCTCCGGCGCCATGCTACCGGTCGTTCGCAGATCAAGAATGTGGGCGAGTATGGCGTCGTCGGGCAGAACGCGCCGCGCGTCGACCTCGCCGCAAAGGTATTCGGCGAGGCGGCCTTTATCCACGACATGGCTCTCGACGGCATGGTGCATGCCAGAGTCGTGCGCCAGCCGCGCCGTGGCGCCACGATCAAGACAGTCGACGAGGCCGCCCTTCGGCGCGCAGCGAAAGGGCCCATCGAAATCGTCTGCCATGGCAACTTTCTTGCGATCCTCGGAGTGGACGAAACGGTCGTCGAAGCCGTCGCTGCTGTGGCGGGCAATCATGTCGTCTGGGACGGCCTCGACGCGATCAACCCGTTCCAAGAAGAGGCGCGATGGCTCCTGCAGCAACCCTCGATCGACCGGACCATCGGCCCGCCTGCGCCGACCGAGCCGACACCCGGTGCGACCAGATATGAGGCGAACTATACGAGGATGCACATCGCGCATGCGTCGGTCGCACCGTCCTGCGGGCTCGCGCTCTACCGCGATGGACGGCTTACGGTGTGGACCCATTCGCAGGGCGTCTACCCGCTGCGCGATGCGCTGGCGCGGACACTGAAGCTCGATCCCGCTGCGATCTCGGTCAAGCATGTGCAAGGGCCGGGGTGCTATGGCCACAACGGCGCCGATGACGCCGCTGCCGACGCAGCGGTCATCGCGTTTCGCACTCCGGGAAAGCCGGTCAGGGTACGTTGGCGGCGTGAGGAGGAATTCGGCTTCGAGCCGGTCAGCCCAGCGATGGTCGTGATGGCGCAAGCGAGGCTCGATGCGTCGGGGCGCCCGGCCGATTGGACGACCGAGATCTGGAGTGGGCGGCATACGAGCCGGCCGGGTGGCGGCGGCAACCTACTCGCGGCCGAAGCCTTGCCCGACCCGCCTCCGCCGGCGCCCGCTTCCGAGTCGGCATATCCTCCGGGGGCCGGCACCCGCAATGGCGAGCCGCTCTATGATTTTCCTACAAAGCGCATCGTCCACCACCTGATCGCCGAGACCCCGGTCCGGACCTCGTCGCTGCGTGGGCTCGGCGCCACCCTCAACGTCTTTGCGATCGAATCTTGCATGGATGAGCTCGCCGAGCGGGCGGGTGTGGACCCCGTTGCTTATCGGCTGTCGGTTCTTTCGGATGTGCGAGCGCGGGTGATCGTCGAGCATGTAGCCCGGATCAGCGGCTGGCAAGCGGGAATGCGGTCCGGCACTGGGCGTGGGCACGGGTTCGGCTTTGCCCGCTACAAGAACCTCGCCGCCTATGCCGCAGTTGTCGCGGAGGTCGAAGTCGATGAAAACGTCCGCCTCCTGCGTGTCTGGTGCGCGGCCGATGCCGGCCTCGTCATCAACCCGGATGGGGCAATCAACCAACTCGAAGGCGGCATCATCCAGGCAGCGAGCTGGGCGCTCAAAGAAGGCGTGCGGCTCGATACCGGCGGCATCAGCTCGCGCGACTGGGAGAGCTATCCGGTACTGCGCTTCAGCGAGGTGCCAGAGGTGACCGTGGAGCTCGTCAGCCCCGGCGCGGATCATCCCTCGCTCGGCGTCGGCGAGGCGAGCGGCGGGCCAACTGTAGCGGCGATCGGCAACGCCGTCGCGCATGCGTTGGGAGCCAGGATTCGCGACCTGCCTTTGACGCGCGAGCGCGTGATGGCAGTGTTGCTGAAGGTTTGATGATGGCTGTTGGCGCAGCCATCACCGTGGGTTGATCGGTGCGGCGTCGACCGCGCTACGCGACGCGCTCGTAGGGGAAGCGCTGCACCTTCTCCATGTTCTTGCCTTCGATGCGGATCAGCCGGGTCGGCCCGTCGCGCCGCGGCGAATGCAAGTCGCCCTCATTGTAGAGATAGGCCATGCCGGGTGTAAGCGTGTAATCCTTGATGGGGCGTGCCTTCCCCGGTCGGCCTTCGCCCGGGCGTGCCACCGGCTCGTAGTCGGTCATTATCGTTTCGCCGCGCGCCTGGCCGTAAATCGCCCAAGACGGACCGTGATCGTGCGGGTAGCTGTCTTTTGCGCCGTGGTTGACATGGGCGAGAATACAAAATCCGAGTTCCGGGTCCTCGTACAGTACCTTGCGGTCCGGCACATCGTCGCCGAGATGCGTTTTGACGAAATCGTCATCCTTCAGCACGTCTTTGACCAGAGTGCATATCTTCTTGCGCCCCTCTACGCCCGCATCCTGTTTGAGGATCCGATGGCATTCCGATGAAAACTGCTCGAGACTATACCCCATTAAGCGACCTCCTCCGCATCGATTGCAAAAGCAGCGATTGCGACCAGTAACAGCACGGTCGCTCGACTTTACACCGAGTTAGGAGCCGATCGCAAAGCCGGAGATGTTTCACCAATTTTACTTATCTAGACAGCAGATTGTGTCAATACTACGGTAATCTCATGGACTATTTAGTTAACTGCACGATGGCAGTGTATTGTAACGTGGTTTTTAGAAATCTAAAGTCTCGACGCGATGCGTCCGCTCTGCTGTGCGATTGAGAGATGCGGCGGGGTCAGGTTAAAGCGCGATCGATCGTCGCTCTCTCCGGCAATGCGCTCTGCGCGCCACGCGCAAGGCAGGCGAGTGCGCCCGCAGCGCTGGCACGGCGTAGGGCCGCGGCGAGAGGCAGTCCCTCGTCGATGCTCGCTGCGAGGACACCGGTGAAGGCGTCGCCTGCGCCTGTCGTGTCGACAGGCTCGACCCCCCGTGCCGGCACTTCGAGGCTGGTCGCATCGCGCAAGAAAACACTCGCACCGCGTGCGCCGCGGGTGACCACGAGAGCCTGGCGAAGACGGCGGCCGAACTCCGGCAGATCGAGCCCCAAGGTCGCCGCCTCACGCTCATTTGCAATGAGAAGATCAATCTCCGGCAACAGCCCGGGATCGAACTGCAGCGCAGGTGCCGTATTGAGCAGGCATCGGCCGCCGCGCATCCGTACGCGTCTGATTAACGCCTCCGTTTCGGCGAGCGGGACTTCCATCTGCGCGACCAGTACCGTGTTCGCGTCCAGCAATTTGTCGGGTACTTGGTCGGCGAGAACGCTCGCGTTAGCGCCGGGTGCCACGGCGATCGCGTTCTCTCCGGCATCCGAGACCATAATCGCCGCGCAGCCGGTCGGCTGCCGTTCCACGACCCGTACCAAACGTAAATCGACTCCGCCCCGTCGCAGGAGGTCGAGGGCGATCTCGGCGAATGAATCCCGCCCCACAGCGCCGGCGAGCACGACCTCGGAACCGGCACGGCGGGCCGCCAGCGCCTGATTGGCACCCTTGCCTCCGGGCAGAAGTACATAATTGCCGCCAAGGATCGTTTCTCCCGGCTGCGGCAAATATGGGACTGGGACGATAAGGTCGACATTGATCGACCCAAAAGTAAGAATCATGTGCGAGCCTGCTCCACGAGGTCGACGCTGCGCCGCGGGCGCCAGAGCAAGTTGTTGCAGTCTGGGATAATATAAAATGATACGTGAGGCTGAGGGAGGCAGTATGACGGGTCTCGAGACACGCCCTCTGGGGCGCACGGGCCTCAGAGTGACGGTTCTCGGGCTCGGCACGGGAACCCTCGGCGGTCATCGTATCCCGGTTTCTCGCGAGGTAGCGGAGGCGGTCGTCTGCGCGGCTTGCTCGGCCGGCGTGGGGTATTTCGACACCGCTCCTTTTTACGGATTTGGTCGGGCATGCCGCATCGTCGGCGATGCGCTGCGTGAAGTCCCACGCCACCAATGGGTGTTGGCGACCAAGGTCGGGCGTCTGCTGCGTCCGCGCATAGATCCCCCCACGGACTCAGCCTCCAGCCATCTGATGCCGTTCGATGCGGTCTATGACTATTCCTACGATGGGGTCATGCGTTCGTTCGAAGACAGTCTGCAGCGCCTTGGTCTCGCGCAGATCGACATCCTCTATGCGCATGACGTTGGTCAAAGGCAACATGGAAAGGATCGCCACGCCGGGATCATGCACAGCTTTCGCAAAGGCGGCTATCGCGCGTTGGAGGAGCTGCGCTCGTCAGGTCGAGTACGAGCTATCGGGATCGGAGTGAACGAACGCGAAGTGCTGCTCGAGGCGATGGAGTGGGGGGTGTGGGACGCCTTTCTGCTTGCCGGGCGGTATACCCTCCTCGAGCAGGGCCCGCTCGATGATCTGCTGCCGAGATGCGTGCGGGCAGGCATCTCGGTCGTGATCGGCGCCCCGTTCAACACGGGCATTCTCGCCGGGCGCGAATCGTATAATTACAAGCCTCCGCCAACTCAGATCCTCGACCGCGTGAACGCGATCAAGGCGATTTGCGACAGCTATCGGGTGCCTCTCATAGCGGCGGCACTGCAATTCCCGCTGGCCCATCCGGCGGTTGCCGCCATCCTCCCCGGACCGCGCAACGTCGAAGAATTCGAGGCTAATTTGACGCTTCTGGGCTATCCTATTCCGGCGGCGTTGTGGGCTGATCTGCAGGAAGCCGAGCTGCTCCACCCGGACGCGCCGACACCAACCTGATCACGGGGGAATTCCGATGAAGCTAAACGGCGCGACCATCCCCGACGCGATCGTGCGGCGCGTGATCGAGCAACGCGGCATGGAGCACTCGTTCGCCGATCTCGACCCGGTCCGGACGGTGCTCATCGTCATCGACCTGCAGCATGCGTTTATGAACGACGCGGTAGGGTTCGCACCGGTCCCGGCGGCGCGCGACATCGTGCCCGCAGTCAACCGCCTGGCGGCGGCCGTGCGCGAGACTGGCGGCGGCGTCTTCTGGATCAAGATGACCCATGACGAGCGTTGCTTTGACGAATGGTCGGTGGCCTACCAGCTCCCGACGCCCGAGTTCCGCGCCAAACGCATCGCTGCGCTCTCCGAGGGTACGCTCGGCCACGAGCTGTGGCCGGAACTCGACGTGCGGCCGGAAGACGAGATCGTCAGGAAATATCGCTATAGCGCTTTCATGCCGGGGACCTCGGATCTCGCCGACCGATTGCGCGCCCGCGGTTTTGATACGGTGCTGATCACCGGGACGGTCACCAATGTGTGCTGCGAAAGCTCGGCGCGCGACGCCAACATGATGAATTTTCGCACGATCATGGTCAGCGACGGCAACGCCGCACTCAGTCAGGAGTTACACGACGCGTCGCTGACCGCATTCTATATGACCTTTGGCGACGTCATGGATAGCGACATGATCATCGCCAGCCTGCGGCGAGCCAGGTCGGCACGAGCAGCTTGAGTTTCGCCGCGAGCAGCTTGGGGAGAGAATTATGAAAGAGAACCGGGTTAAGCGGATTCTACGCGAGAGCGGGCTCGCGCTCGGCACCCATGTGGGCGGTATCCCAGACCCGCAGATCGTCGAGCTGATCGGGCTCGCCGGCTTTGACGCCGCCTTCATCGACATGGAGCACACCAGCTTCGATCTGCGTGATGTGCAGCTGATGGTAATGGCTGCCGAGCGAGTCGGGATCACCCCGATCGTGCGTACGCCCGGTTTTGATCCGGCTTTCATCCTGCGGCTGTTGGATATGGGTGTGCAGGGCATCCAGGTGCCGCATGTCGACAGCGCCGAGACTGCCCGTGCGGCGGTCAAGGCGGTGCGTTATTCGCCGCTCGGAGATCGCGGCATGGCAGCCGGCAGCCGGGCCGCCGAATACGGCCGGATCCCGCTCGTCGAGCACATGGCCCAGTCCAACCGCGAGATTCTCCTCGCCTGCATGATCGAGGACATGGCGGCGGTCGAACGGATCGACGAGATCGCGGCAGTCGATGGTGTCGATCTGCTGGCGGTCGGGCCGTCGGACCTCTCGCGCTCGCTGGGGGTCAGCGGCCAGCCCGACCACCCGCGGCTGGTCGCCGCAATCGACCGGGTCCGCGAGGCGGTCAAGAGGGGCGCCGGCGCCCGGCTGGCCATACCGCTCGATCACGCCGCCTTCCCGCGAAATGCCGCCCAGCTCAGGGAGCTCGGCGTCGGCTACACCAATTGCGCGCCAACCCCCGAGGCGCGCCTCTTACGTTCGCTGCAGACGCAAGCCGCGGAGGCCCGCAAACTCCTCGGATAATCTAAGCCGCAGCCTTCGCCAGCCGGCTCGCCCGGTTTCGCATGATCCACCAGGCGAGGCGTGTCGCCGCGCGGGCGAGCAGGCCATGAGGGCTCAGGCCGACCGCCTTGAAGATCATCGTGACGCCATGCGCGACATCGTGCTCGCGGCAAAGTGCATAGGCGCGCCGCGCATAGGCGCGCTTGAAGTAACGGCGGTCATAGGCCTGGTCGGTTTCGTTCGCCGCGTAATAAGCGTAGGCAAGCTCGTCATCTTCTGATTCGGCGATCCGCCCGGCGGCGACGCGCAACCGGCGCCAGAAACCGATCCTCTCGCGTTCGAGGCAGCGTGTCAGGTTGTTGTAAAAGAGCTTGTAGTGACGGAACTCGTCAGCGGCGATATTGCGGCAGATTTCCTTCAGCACCGGCTCCCGCACCGCGTCGCGCAACGCCGTGTAGTAGGAACTCGTCCCAACCTCGACCATGCAGCGTGCAATCATTTCGCCCGAGCGCGACCCCCGGCGCGATACATCGAGATCAAAATCGACCTGGTAGCCGGCCTGAAAGCGCTCAAACGCGGCCTCGAACTCGAATTCGGGGTCGGCAAGCTCAGCCCACCGCGCCAACGCCCTGCCGTGCTGGATCTCCTCTGCTCCCCACCGGCGTGCGTTTTGCTGAAAGTCAGGGTCGTCGTGGAATATGCGGCACAAGTGGTGGGCATATGCGCCGCCATTATGCTCCACAAGGCTCGCCGCCTTGACGATCCGCACAATATCGGGATCTAGCTTATTTCGATCAAACCGATCCCACGGAATGTCGTCGAGCGTCCAGGAGCCCATCGCGCCTCCGCTCTGTTGTGCTGTTGCTAGTCTCGTTCGAGCGACGACAGTCGGTTCCTAATAATACAAACCGATCGGCGATTACCAAGAAAATTTAGCGCTCTATGGTTGGGCATCGCCAACAGACGGTGACATCACGGACCAACCCAGTCGAACGGAATGTGCTTGCTCGAATTCGTTGTCCACTGAAAGTTGTAGCCGAACGCGTCGACGGAGCATACGGTTGATTTGCCCCAGGTGACGACCTGTCCAGGTCCGGTCTCGGAGCCGGGCGGATTGATAAGCTGCGGATACTTGCCCGGCAGGCTCGTTGGTCCCGTCAGGGCCATGGCCCAGGCTTTCACCTTGGCGGCGATCTCGGTTCCCCAATGGCTGCGGTCGGGCGCGATTTCGAAGGTAATCCGGGCCCGCTCCGCACCCCGGACCTGCCGGCCTTCAGCGAACAGTCCAGCGACGCGAGCGGGAAATCCTCCGACATGGCCGCCAAAGATGTGCGGAAGCACCTCCGCCTGACGCTCGTCGGCGCGCTCGTCGATAAAGATGCCGGCGGTTCCCTTGGCCTTGCCCGCCCAGAGATCACCCTCCCACCTCCCTACGCGGACAAAGCTCAGGCCGTCGAGATTGACGTCGCCGAAATGGCCGTTTCGGATATGCCAGAACAGAACCGACTCGCAGAACCCGTTATCCGGGGCTTGCGCAAAGGTACACGGGCAAGCAACGGCGCAGCTGCAATTGTCGAACCAGTCTCCTGTGATGTGCCAACCGGGAATTTCGGTCATATCGACTTCCGTTCGTTACGCTGGACGCGCTCGAAGTTACACGAGCACCCTCACCCCGCGAGCTTCTTCTTGAGCAAATCGTTGACGAGAGCGGGGTTGGCCTTGCCTTGCGTGGCGCGCATGATTTGGCCGACGAAGAAACCGTAGAGCTTATCGCGGCCCGCGCGGTATTCGGCGACTTTATCGGTCTGAGCGGCGAGGACGGCGTCGATCACCGCCTCGATCGCCTCCGAATCGGTCACCTGGCGCAGCCCCTTCGCCTCGACAATCGTGGCGGGATCGGCGCCTGACGCGACCATTTCGGCGAAGACCTCCTTGGCGAGGCGGCCGGAAATCGTGCCGTCAGCGATCAGGTCGATCAGTCCTCCCAGCTCTTCGGCCGAGACTGGCGATTGCTCGATGCCGACCCCGCGCCGGTTCAAGACGGCGAACAGATCCCCGGTGACCCAATTCGCCGCCGCCTTTGGGTCCCGCCCAGCAGCAACCCGCTCGAAGAACAGCGCGGTTTCCTTATCGGCGACGAGTACCGCCGCATCGTCGGGCGACAAGCCATGCTCCGACACAAAGCGCGCTTTCTTCGCATCGGGTAGCTCGGGAAGCTCCGCCCGTAGGCGGGCGACCCATTCGGGGTCGAGCATCAGCGGCAAGAGGTCGGGATCGGGAAAATAGCGGTAATCGTGCGCCTCTTCTTTCGAGCGCATCGGCCGGGTGATGCCGCGGCCAGCATCGAATAACCGCGTCTGTTGCTCGATTGTGCCACCCTCCTCGAGGATGTCGATCTGCCGCCGCGCTTCGAATTCGATCGCCTGCATCACATAGCGGACGGAGTTGAGGTTCTTGATCTCGCAGCGTATGCCGTAAGGCTCGCCCGGACGCCGCACCGACACATTGCAGTCGCAGCGCAGCGAGCCCTGCTCCATATTGCCGTCGCAAGTGCCGAGATAGCGCAAGATCGAGCGCAATTTGCGTAGGTAAATAGCGGCCTCGTCGGCGCTCCTGAGATCGGGCTCCGAGACGATCTCCATCAGTGCGACGCCGGCGCGGTTCAGATCGACATAAGTCTGGGTCGGGTGCTGGTCGTGCAGACTCTTGCCCGCATCCTGCTCGAGATGGAGCCGAGTGATGCCGATCTCGCGTGCCGTCCCATCGGGCATGTCCAGCACGACCTTCCCGTGTCCGACAACCGGCTGCTGATATTGCGAGATCTGATAGCCAGGCGGCAGGTCGGGGTAGAAGTAGTTCTTGCGGTCGAAGACGCTTTCGAGCTTGATCTCGGCGTCGAGACCGAGCCCCGTCTTGACCGCCTGCTCGACACAGAACCGGTTGATGACCGGCAGCATGCCCGGGAAAGCGGCGTCGACCGGCGACACCTGCGTGTTCGGCTCGGCCCCGAAATCGGTCGCCGCACCGGAAAACAGCTTCGCCTTCGAGACCACTTGGGCATGGACCTCGAGACCGATCACCGTTTCCCATGGCCCGCTGCGACCCTCGATCATGCGCGCCCTCCCGCGACAAAGCTTGGCACATGCCGAAATTGCGCGGCGCTCTCCAACACTGCGGCGACGCGCAACACCGTTTCCTCGTCAAAGGCCCGACCGGTTATCTGCAATCCGAGCGGCAGCCCTCCAGCCGAAAGCCCGGCCGGCACCGAAATCGCCGGTACGCCGGCGAGATTGGCCGGCACTGTGAAGAGATCGTTCAAATACATGGCGATCGGATCTTCGGTATTCTCGTCGATCGCGAAGGCCGCTGATGGCGCGGTCGGGGTCAGGAGGCAGTCGACACTTTCAAACGCAGCGGCGAAGTCACGCGCTATCAGAGCACGCACCCGCTGCGCCTTTAGGTAATACGCGTCGTAATAGCCGGCTGAGAGAACATAGGTGCCGATCATCACCCGGCGGCAAACCTCCGCGCCAAAGCCGGCCGCCCGGGTCAACTCGTACATTTCGTCGAGGCTATTGCCTTCGACCCTCAAGCCAAAGCGCACCCCATCATAGCGCGCCAGGTTCGATGAAGCCTCGGCCGGTGCTATGATGTAGTAAGCCTGCAGCGCGTATTTCGTCATCGGCAGGCTGATCTCAACCGGCTGGGCCCCGGCCGAACGTAACCACTCCGCACCCTGCCGCCACAGCCCCTCGATTTCGCTAGGCATTCCGTCGGCACGATATTCCTTCGGAATGCCGACCCGCACGCCGCGGATATCGCCGGTCAGCGCGGCCTCGAAATCCGGCACCGGTACCGGCGCCGAGGTCGAATCTCGCGGATCGTTCCCCGCCATTGCCCGCAGCAGGATTGCCGCGTCGCGCACCGTCCGGGTCATTGGCCCGGGGTGGTCGAGCGATGAGGCATAGGCCACCACACCCCAACGCGAGCAGCGGCCATAGGTCGGCTTCAGGCCGACGATGCCGCAAAAGCTCGCTGGCTGGCGGATCGAGCCGCCGGTATCGGTGCCGGTCGCGGCGAGTGCGGCCCGCGCGGCGACAGCGGCCGCCGAGCCGCCCGACGAGCCGCCCGGCACCAACGGCCGGTTGTCGTCCGGCCTTCGCCACGGGTTTTCGGTCGGACCGTAATAGCTCGTCGTGCTAGACGAGCCCATCGCGAATTCGTCGAGGTTCGTCTTGCCCAGCATCACCGCGCCCGACTGCCACAGCCTGTCGGTTACTGTGGATTCGTAGGGCGGGTGAAACCCGTCGAGGATGTGGGAGGCCGCCGTGGTCAGCACTCCCTTAGTGCAATAGAGGTCCTTGACGGCGATCGGGATGCCGTCGAGCGGCAAGGCCTCGCCGCGCGCCAGCCGCTGATCTGCCGCGTCAGCCATTTCCAGCGCGGGTTCGGGCGTCGGCGTGATATAGGCGTTGAGCGGCTCGATCTCCGTGACTGCTTCATTATAGGCGAGCGTCAACTCGTGCGCCGAAAAAAACTTGCGGGCGAGCCCGTCGCGCGCTTCTGCCAGGGTCAGCGCGAGCAGCGAGCTGTCGCTCACTCGACTACCTTGGGCACGACAAAGAAGCCGCGGGCGGTGCGCGGAGCGTTGCTAAGGATGTCCTGACGGCAGCCGCCATCGGTGACGTCGTCATTGCGCATCGGCAGGGAGGTCACCGCGGCGCTCGCCATCGGTGCCACCCCCGACGTGTCGACCTCGTTCAGCTGCTCGACCCAGGTCAGGATGTGCGAGAGCTCGTCCGCCAACGGTTCGAGCTCGGCTTCGGTAAGCCTGATCCGCGCTAGCGCGGCGATATGCGCCACGGCGGCCTTGTCCAACGCCATGATTTCACTGTCTCCGAAGGGGCGGGCTCAAAACGGGCTATCATCAGTCATGATTCTAAACAATCCTGGTGAGTTGCGCGAGGCGGCGTCGGACGGCAAGCGGCTGATGGGTCTCGATGTCGGGACGAAGACGATCGGTCTTGCGCTATCGGACACCCGCCGGGTCATCGCCACTCCCCTCGAGACAATTCGGCGCCGCCGCTTCCGCGAGGATATGGCGCGGCTCTTCGCGCTGATCGACACTCAGGATGTCGGCGGACTCGTCATCGGCTTGCCGCTGACCCTTGCCGGAGCCGATGGACCGCGGACGCAATCAGTTCGCCAATTTGCAAGAAACCTGGTCGCGCTGCGCGATTTGCCTATCGCTTTCTGGGACGAGCGCCTCTCCACCGCTGCCGTTACCCGAGAAATGATCGCCGCCGATCTGACCCGCAAGCGCCGCGGCGAAATCGTCGACCGCGTCGCCGCCGCCTACATCTTGCAAGGCTGCCTCGATTATCTCGCCCGTCCGGCCTGACTTCGCCGACCCGGTGATTCCGCCTGGCCCATCTTCAATTTGCACCGCAACACGCAGTTTAATTAGCTAACGCCAATCGCTACTTCTGCGGCGAATGCTGCGCGTTATTAGGCTTCGGGAGGGGTTGGTGACCGTCGCTGATGAAATCTCCGTCGAATTAGTGCAGAGCGCGACCGACGATGTGTGCGTTCTGGTCGGCGAACTCGATCAAATACTCTCGGCGGAGTACGTGCCGCAGCAGCGCCACGGTTTAGCGTTGGACGCGATCTTCAAGCTGAATATTCGGTTCTTCTTGGCGCGCTTGAATGGTGTAGCGGCGGGATGCGGCGGGTTAGCATTGTTCGCGGACTTCGCCGAAGTAAAGCGCATGTACCTTCGCGATGTCGCCCGCGGGCGCGGGGTGGCTCAGGCATTGCCTGCGCGAATTGAGAGAGAGGCGCGCGATGCCGGATTGGTTCTGCTTCGGCTAGAGACGGGAGAACGTCAGATAGCGGCATTCCGGTTCTATCAGCGGGCTGGATTCCAAATCTGCACGGCATTCGGTGCCCACGCCACAATGGCACCGCAGGCCGTCGCCACCAGTATCTTCCTCCAAAAGCAACTCACAGCGACCGCTAGGTGAGCCCGACCACCCTGCCGACGCTCCAGCCATGCGCGCGTCGCGGTGCAAACATCCTCCAAGGCTGCCTCGGATTCCTCGGCCGAACCATGCCCTAAGGCTTCCGATCGTCACTGGTCGGGTCGTATAGTGAGCCCCGAGAGGATGACGAATCATGACCGACATGACAGACCTCGAAGGTCTCCGGCGCCAGCTCGCGTCGGCGATCCAGGCGCACTGGAAGCTGTTTCTCGCGCAAGGCATCCTGATGATGGTGCTCGGCGTCTTCGCCGTTGCCGAGCCCAACGTCGCCACGGTGGCTGTGGGGATCTTTATCGGCTGGCTGTTCTTTATCGGCGGCATTTTCCGGGCAATGTCGGTGTGGCACTCGCGGCAAGCACCGGGCTTTGTCTGGTCGCTGCTGACGGCAGTGCTGTCGATCGTGCTTGGCCTGATACTGATTCTCCAGCCCCTCGCGGGTGTGCTGACCCTGACGATGGTGCTGATAGCGTTCTTCATCGTCGAAGGCGTCGCCTCGATCATCGGCGCGTTCCAGCATCGCGATCATCTGCGCAGCTGGGGTTGGGTGCTATTCAGCGGCATCATCGACCTATTGCTCGCCTTCCTGATCTGGGACGGCTGGCCAAGCTCGGCCGACTGGGCGATTGGCCTCCTCGTCGGCATCAATATGCTGTTCCTCGGATTGTCTCTGGTGATGACCGCGCTCTCCGCGCGGCTGATGGGCAACCAGTAACAGCCCCGCTAAGGGGTTGAGTCTGGTGGTGATCGGGAGCCCGAAGGAGGTGCCGCGGGCGCGGCGGCTGCGGCTGTCTTCGCGAGCGAGGTGAGGCCCGCGATCCCGCCCAAATTCATGCTGTCGACGGCGCTGCTCGGGACGATAATCGTGCTGCCGCGCTCCTTGACGCTTTCATAGAGCATGTTCATGCCGCGCAGGTGGAGAGCCGCCGGGTTGTCGGCATAGGTCCGCGCCGCCTCGGCGAATTTGTGGGCGATCTCCGCTTCCGCGGCACTCAGGATGACGCGAGCATGGCGCTCGCGTTCGGCCTGTGCCTCGCGGCTCATCGCGTCCTGGAGCGCAACGGGGATGGTAACATCGCGGATCTCTACGGATCTCACCTCGATCCCCCAATCCGAGGTTTTCGCATCGATCGTATTGCGCAATTCCTCGTCGATCGCCTTGCGGTTCGAGAGCAGCATGGCGAGATCGGCAGCCCCGATCATCTCGCGCAACGAGGTTTGCGCCGCCCAGGAGATCGCTTCCCCATAGCTCGCGACTTCGAGCGCGGCGCGCTTCGCGTCGGTGACGATCCAAAAGATGATCGCATCGACATCGACCGGCACAGTGTCCTTGGTGAGGGTCTGCTCGGCGACAAACTGGGTCGTGCGAACGCGGGTGTCGATCAACGCCGCCACGCTGTCGACAATCGGAATTATCCAGAACAGACCAGGGCCCTTGACCGCGAGAAATTTCCCGGCGCGCAGCACGACCGCCTGCTCCCACTGCCGCGCCATCTTGAGCGAAGTGAGCACCACCACGGCCAGCGCTATGAAGAGCGCCCCAGGCACAAGCATTCGGCCAAGTGCGATCACGAGAGTGCCCACGCCGGCGAGAACAATCGCAATCGCCAGCGAAATCGGGTTGGGGCTCATCGCTCGACCGAATCTACAGCCGATCCCCGATTCGCAGGCTGGGAAACCCGCAGCACCGGCTGGTTACGCTCAGCCATGAAATCCTCCGATGCGCGAGGCCCGTTCGTAAAGAAGTCATCCCGAGGCCCGCCCTCTGGCCTCTGGCATCGATTGCGATTGCCTAGTGTCCCGCTTTTTGAGGTTCGCTTCATCGATCAACTCCTCGATGTTATGCCGGCGAAGGACGGTATCCATGGCGGAAGTGGGTCCCGGCCTTCGCCGGGACGACAACAGACGGATATCGCCGCCAGCGTGCCACTCTTGCCGGTTGGGAGCGCTCTTCCTATAGTCCAAGGCTTATGCAGGGTGCTGCCCGCAATGCCGCCTTCCGGCATCGTCATCTGCTCGGGATCGAGGGTCTGTCGCCCGAGGAAATAAACCATTTCCTCGATCTGGCGGACGGGTATGTCGAACTGAATCGCCAAGTCGAGAAGAAGCGGACATCGCTGCGCGGCCGGACGATCATCAACTGCTTCTTCGAGAGCTCGACCCGGACCCGCACCTCTTTCGAGGTCGCCGGCAAGCGGCTCGGCGGCGACGTGATCAACATGGCGGTCGCCGCCAGCTCGATGCACAAGGGCGAGACCCTGATCGACACGGCGATGACCTTGAACGCGATGCACCCGGATGTGCTGATCGTCCGCCATCCCGAATCGGGTGCGGTTCAGCTGCTCTCCGAGAAGCTCGATTGCGCGGTGATCAATGCAGGTGACGGCAGCCATGAGCACCCGACCCAGGCGCTTCTCGACGCGCTGACGATTCGGCGGCGCAAGGGGCGGCTGGGTGGCCTGAGTGTCGCAATCTGTGGCGACGTTCTGCACAGCCGCGTGGCGCGCTCGAACATCGCGCTGCTGAACACGATGGGTGCGCGGGTGCGGGTCGTGGCGCCGCGCACCTTGCTCCCGGCGGAGGTCGAGCGGCTCGGCGTCGAGGTGTTCCACAACATGGCCGACGGGCTCGCCGATGTCGACATCGTGATGATGTTGCGACTGCAGAGCGAGCGGATGCACGGCGCCTTCATTCCGTCGAGCCGCGAATATTTCCATTTCTTCGGGCTCGACTACGACAAGCTGAGCGTCGCCAAACCGGACGCGCTGATCATGCATCCGGGACCGATGAACCGCGGTGTCGAGATCGGCAGCGAGATCGCCGACGACATCGATCGCAGCCTCATTCGGCACCAGGTCGAGATGGGGGTCGCGGTTCGTATGGCCTGCCTCGAGATCCTGGCGCGGGATCTCGGCAATGGCCCGCCGCTGCAGTGAATAATTTGCTATTCCGCAGAGCCCGTCTGCTGGATCCCGAAAGCGGGCTCGATGCTTGCGGCGATCTCCTCGTCGAGGGTGAGCAGATCGCCGCGGTCGGGGGCGATCTCTCGGCGGCCGCGCGGGAAGCGGAAGTGGTCCATGCTGATGGGTTGTGCCTCGCGCCGGGGCTCGTCGACATGCGAGTGCAGTTGCGCGAACCCGGCGCCGAGCACATGGAGTCGATTGAGACGGCCGGGCGGGCCGCCGTTGCTGGCGGCGTGACGACAATGGTCGCTCTGCCGAACACCGATCCGCCGGTCGACAATGTCTCGGTCGTGGAATTCCTCGCCCGCCGGGCGCGCGAGGTAAAGCTCGCCAAGATACACACCTACGCTGCCGCGACGAAGGGGCTGCGCGGGCGCGACTTGACCGAGATGGGCCTGCTCGCCGCGAATGGCGCTCTCGGCTTCACTGACGGGGTCCGGGCGGTCGCCGACGCGCTCGTCATGCGGCGGGTGCTCGCCTACGCCCGGACCTTCGACCTCCTCGTTCTTCAGCACCCGGAAGAGCCGAGCCTCGCGCGCGCCGGAGAAGTCAGCGAAGGGGAGACAGCAACGCGGCTCGGCCTTCCGGCGATCACCGCCATGGCCGAAGTCATCATGATCGAGCGCGATCTGCGGCTCGTCGAAATTACAGGCGCCCGGTATCACGCCGCCCACCTGTCCACCGCTGCGGGGATAGAGGCGATCCGGCGTGCCAAGGCGCAAGGCCTCCCGGTGACCTGTGATACGGCGCCGCCCTATTTTGCGCTGAACGAGACGGCGATCGGCGATTATCGGACCTTCGCCAAGCTCTCGCCGCCGCTGCGCAGCGAACAGGACCAGCGGGCGGTGGTCGAAGGCTTGCGTGACGGCACGATCGACGCGATCGCCAGCGATCATGCGCCATGGGACCAGGATTCGAAGCGGCTACCCTTCAGCTCGGCGGCTTACGGCATCGTAGGGCTGGAGACATTGTTGCCGCTCTCGCTGGAGCTCTACCACAATGGCCATCTCAGTCTTGCCGAATTGATCCGTCGGTTGACCCGCAACCCAGGTCGAATTCTGGGTCTGCCGGTCGGCCGGCTTGCGCCGGGAGCTCCGGCCGATCTGGTGCTGTTCGACCCGGACATGCCTTGGCGAATTTCCACCGACGAGTTCCGCTCCAAATCGAAAAATGCCCCTTTTGACGGGCGCCCGGTGCGAGGCCGGGTGCAGCGCACCCTCGTCGACGGGCGGACGATCTTCCGGCACGACGGCTGAGTGATGGCGGCCATTCTTCACCCTCCCGCTCCGTGGACCCCCTCTCCCCGCTGGCGCGGGGCGAGGGGCTTTTCTCCCCCTCCCCGCTTGCGTGGAGCGGGCTGGGGTGAGGGGCGGGACGTCTCCGGCGGTCGCCAAAGGTGACCGATCTTCTTGTTGCGCTTCTCGGTTATCTCCTGGGCTCGATCCCGTTCGGGCTGCTGCTGTCCCGGCTCGCGGGCTACGGCGACATCCGCCAAGTGGGCTCGGGAAATATCGGCGCCACCAATGTATTGCGAACCGGAAGCAAGGGCCTGGCGGCACTCACCTTATTGCTCGACCTGGGGAAGGGCGCGGCCGCCGTGGTTATTGCGAATGGCTGGGGGCCGCAAGCAGCGTTGGTGGCCGCCGGCTGCGTGATCCTCGGCCATATGTTTCCAGTCTGGCTCGGTTTTCGCGGCGGAAAGGGTGCTGCCACCGCGCTCGGCGTATTGATCCCGCTCGCCTGGCCGGTGGCATTAATCGCCGCGTTCTTATGGATCGCGACGGCCCTGCTCTTTCACTATTCCTCGCTCGCCGCGCTGGTCGCCGCGGTCGCGAGCGCCGGAATCGCCCCGTTGATCGTCGATAAAACAACTGCGCTCGTCATCGCTGGTATCGCTCTCTTAATCATCTTTCGGCACCATTCCAATATCCGCCGCCTCATCGCGGGCACGGAGAGCCGGATTTCTCTGAATAGGGTCTGAGGCAAGTCCTGGCCGCGCGCGAACTCGATCCGCAGGAGCGTCTCGATTGGCTGCGGCTGTGTCGCACCGAGACGATTGGCCCCATCAGCTTTTTTGCGATGTTGCGCCGCTTCGGCTCGGCGCGGGCAGCGCTCGAGATGCTGCCGCAGCTTGCCCGCCGCGGCGAGCGCTCGAAGACCGTCACAGCGGTAACGCGGGCCGCAGCCGCGGCCGAACTCACTGCCCTGCACAAGGCCGGCGCCCGAATAATCTGTTGGGGCGAGCCCCTTTACCCGAGCGCGCTTGCCGCGATCGACGATGCGCCGCCGATCTTGACCGTGATCGGCCGGGCAGAGCTTTTGCCGAGGTCGATGGTGGCGGTCGTCGGTGCACGCAACGCCTCGGCAAACGGCAGGCGTTTTAGCCGCGACCTCGCCGCATCGCTTGGCCGCGCGGGAGTCGTCGTCGTCTCTGGTCTTGCTCGTGGGATCGATGCTGCTGCTCATCTGGGAGCTCTTGATACCGGGAGCATCGCGGTGGTTGCCGGCGGCGTCGATGTCGTCTATCCGCAAGAAAATCGCGGGCTACATGATGCCTTGGCTCGCCAGGGTACGATCATCGCCGAATTGCCGCTCGGGACCGAGCCGCAGGCGCGACATTTTCCCCGCCGGAATCGGATCATCTCCGGAATGGCGCTCGGCGTCGTCGTGGTCGAGGCCGCCGCGCGTTCGGGCTCGCTAATCACCGCGCGATTGGCGCTGGAGCAAGGCCGCGATGTCTTTGCCGTTCCGGGGTCTCCGCTCGACCCACGGTGTCGAGGCTCGAACGACCTGCTTCGACATGGCGCGACACTGACCGAGGGCGCCGAAGATGTGCTCTCACAGCTGGAACCGCTGCTCGAACGTTCGACGACACCATGTGTGGCTCCAGCTATGAAGAGCCCGACTGTATCGAGCTGGCCGCCGGTCACCGTAAGCGCACCGATAGGGGACGACGCCGGGCTGGAGCTGATTGTCGAAAGATTAGGACCGACGCCGGTCGCGGTTGACGAACTGGTACGCCAGTGCCACTTGTCAGCCGCCGCAGTCGCCACCCTCCTCCTGGAGTTGGAACTTGCCGGCAGGGTCGAACGTCATCCCGGCAACCTCGTTTCTCTACGTTAATGTTTACATGCCATTGATCAGGCGCCTGCCAGGTTGTTCTGCGCGGTGGGCGCCGCGCTGTAGAACGGATTCATGAAAGTCGTCGTCGTCGAATCGCCGGCAAAGGCGAAAACCATCAACCGGTATTTGGGCAGCGATTACAAAGTCGTGGCGAGTTATGGCCACGTCCGGGATTTGCCAGCCAAAGACGGCTCGGTCCTCCCAGATAGCGATTTCGCCATGTCGTGGGAGGTCGACGGCAAATCTGAAAAGCACATAAAGACAATCATCGAGGCGGCACGAGGGGCCGACAGACTGTTCCTCGCCACCGACCCCGATCGCGAGGGTGAAGCGATCTCCTGGCATGTTCGCGAGGTGCTGAATTCTCGCCGCGGGCTCAAGCACCTCGATGTCAAACGCGTCGTTTTCAACGAGGTCACCAAGAACGCCGTTATCGAGGCGTTCACCCGGCCGCGCGAGATCGACGACGAGCTCGTCGAAGCCTATCTCGCCCGGCGGGCGCTCGATTATCTCGTCGGTTTTACGCTGTCGCCGGTGCTGTGGCGCAAGCTCCCCGGCAGCCGCTCGGCAGGTCGGGTCCAGTCGGTCGCTCTGCGCCTCATCTGCGAGCGCGAAGGCGAGATCGAGGCGTTCAAATCCCGCGAATACTGGACCATCGAGGTCCAGTTCAAGACGGAGGCCGGCCAGACCTTTACGGCGCGGTTGACGCATCTCGACGGCAAGCGTCTGGAGCGCTTCGATCTCGATACCGAGGCCAAGGCCCGGGCGGCCGCGGACACGATCCTGCGCGCACCGGGCTTTGCCGTCGCCGAAATCGACAGCCGGCAAGTCCGCCGCAACCCGTTCCCGCCTTTTACAACCTCGACTTTGCAGCAGGAGGCCTCGCGCAAGCTCGGCTTGGGCGCCACTCGCACGATGCAGATCGCCCAGCGGCTTTACGAGGGCATCGATCTCGGCGGCGAGGTCGTGGGGTTGATCACCTATATGCGGACGGATGGTGTCGCAATTGCGACCGAGGCGATCGCTGCAGCCCGCGAACTGATCGGCAGCGATTTCGGGCCACGATATGTTCCCGACCAGCCCCGTCTGTACCGCAGCCCTGCCAAGAATGCCCAAGAGGCCCATGAGGCGATCCGGCCAACCGACCTCGCCCGTAAGCCTGCCGACGTCGCGGGCCGTCTCGACAGCGATCAGCGCCGGCTCTACGAGCTGATCTGGAAACGAACGATCGCGAGCCAGATGGCGTCGGCGCTCCTCGAGCAGGTTGCTGTCGACATCACCGATGGCACCGGGCGGCTTCGGTTGCGCGCGAACGGCTCGGTTGTCGTGTTCGACGGGTTTCTCGCTCTCTACCAGGAGGACCGCGACGACACCCCCGACGAGGAAGGCGAGGGCACCCGGCTGCCGGCCATGCGAAAGGCCGAACGGCTTGCTCGCGGCGAGGTTTCCCCGAACCAGCATTTCACCCAGCCGCCACCCCGCTACACCGAGGCGAGCCTCGTCAAGAAACTCGAGGAGCTCGGGATCGGCCGGCCTTCGACCTATGCCTCGATCCTGCAGGTTCTGCAGGATCGAGCCTATGTCCGGCTTGAAAAACGGCGATTTTTACCGGAAGACCGCGGGCGGCTGGTGACCGCCTTTCTGACGAGTTTTTTCGAGCGATATGTCCAGTACAATTTTACCGCCGACCTCGAAAACCAACTCGACGATGTGTCCGGCGGACGCATCGATTGGAAAGAGGTACTGCGGAATTTCTGGCGCGATTTCTCGGCCGCGATTGACGGCACCAAGGAACTAACCATCACGCAGGTGCTGACCGCCCTCGATGCCGAACTCGGGCGGCACTTTTTTCCCAGTAACGGCCCGGGCTCCGATCCGCGGCTTTGCCCGAGTTGCAGCGCCGGTAGGCTCAGCCTGAAGCTCGGCAAGTTCGGCGCCTTCATCGGCTGTTCCAACTATCCGAACTGCCGCTACACCCGGCCGCTTGTACTCGAGGGTGAGGCGGATGCGGCTGCACCCGAGACCGCCCTCGGATCCGACCCGGCGAGCGGGCTGGCGATCACCCTCAAGAAGGGCCCTTACGGGCACTATGTCCAGCTCGGTGAAGGCAACGGCGAGTTAAAGCCAAAGCGGGTGGCTCTGCCGCGATCCGTCAAGCCGGCCGATGTCGATCTCGAGATGGCGTTGCGGCTGCTTGCATTGCCGCGCGAGCTCGGGCGGCATCCCGAAACCGGCGACACCATCACCGCGGGCATCGGCCGCTTCGGCGCGTACATCAAGCATGGAGCAACGTTCAGATCGCTCGGCGCCGATGATGACGTGCTAACGATCGGTTTGAACCGCGCAGTCGTGCTTCTCGCCGAACCGGCTTCCGAGCGGCGTCGTGGCCCGCTGCTGCTGCGTGAGCTCGGCGCTCACCCGCAAGGAGGTTCCGTCGGATTATATCGGGGACGCTATGGCCCCTATGTCAGTCATGATGGCGTGATCGCGTCGCTGCCGCGGAGCTCCGACCCGGGGACGTTCTCGCTGGAAGACGCGCTGCTCCTGCTCGCCGCGCAACGCGACAAGTCCAAAGGGCGGCGAGGTAAGACTGCCAAATCAGGTACAACGCGGGCGGCGCAAAAGAAGGCGGCAAGTGCTGCCGACACGGGGCGCGCCGTGAAACCGACCAGTGCAGCCAAGAAGGCAAGGGCGGCAAAAAAGACGCGTACGACTCGATCGGCGCAGAAGCTCCAACCTCGATCCGGCCAAACGCCCGGCTAGCAGTCTGCGAAAATGCATCCGACGGTTTATCCCCCAGGCCCTCTCCCGCACCGCGGGGGGGAGGGTGCCGAGCGGAGAGAGGCGGGTGAGGGCGGACGCCTCGAAATACCACGCCCTCACCCTCTCGGCTCCGCAGGCCGGGCCCCTCCCTCTTCCGCGGTACGGGAGAGCGGCTATTCGCCGAGGCGCCTGGCTTCAGGCTTTCTTGGGGTGAGATCACGCGTCAAGGCTTCCGGAGAAGCGCGGCAACGCGGAGGCGAGCTGCCGTCGATGGCCGAGTTGCTCGCCTTTATCCGCGAGAGCCCCTCCGCGGTCGGCAAGCGCGAGATCGGCCGCGCCTTTGGTGTGGCGCCAACCAATCGCTCAGAGCTTCTGGACATGCTGCGCCAAATCGAACGGTCGGGCGCAATCACCCGCGCTCCTAATCGGCGCTTTGTCGCCGCTGCGCCGGTTCCGGAGGTGACCGTCATCGAGCGGTTCGGCAGCGACGAGGATGGCGTGGCGCTGGCTCGTCCCGTTGCCTGGGCGGGACCGGAACCGGCTCCGACCTTGCGGATCATCGAAACCGGGACCGACACCTCCTTGTCTATCGGCGAGCGCGCAGCGGCGCGCTTGATCCCGCTCGAAACCGGCGACATCGAGGCTCGAATCATCCGCCGGCTCGAACCTGCCGGCCGGCGGATTATTGGAACCTTCGAAAACACCCGCGACGGCGGCAGACTGATCCCCGCTGACCGGCGTGATCGCACCGAATATCGTGTCGCGACACGCGACACGGGTGGCGCCGGGAACGGAGAACTAATCGTTGCCGAGCAAGTCTCAGGGGGAAGGCTAGGGGCGCCGCGAGTCCGCATTCTCGAACGGCTCGGCCTCGCGTCGGACCCTGGGGCGATAAGCCTGCTGGCAATCGCGGCCTATGACATACCCACCGAATTTCCAGCGGCAGCGATCGCCGAGGCTGAAGCAGCGCTTCCGGTGTCCGCAGTCGGAAGGACCGACCTGCGTGACATACCCCTCGTCACGATCGACGGGAGCGACGCTCGGGATTTCGACGACGCGGTTTGGGCCGAGCCGGACCCCGACCCCGATAACCGCGGCGGCTGGCACCTTATCGTCGCGATTGCCGATGTTGCCTGGTACGTGCGCCCAGGCAGCGTGCTCGACCAGGAGGCAGAGCGCCGGGGCAACTCGGTCTACTTTCCCGACCGTGTCGTCCCGATGTTGCCCGAGGCGCTGTCCAACGATCTCTGCTCGCTGAAGCCAAATGTCGATCGCGCCTGCCTTGCCGCCCATCTGTGGATCGATGCCGAGGGCCGGAAACGGCGGCACAGGTTCGAGCGCGCAGTGATGCGCTCGGCCGCGCGGCTCACCTATGAGGAGGCCCAGGCCGCCCACGAAGGCCATATCGCTTGCGTGCTGCCGCCAGAGTCGCTCGCCGCTCTTTATGAGGCCTTTGCAGCCCTTGCGAGGGCACGGGCGAAGCGTGGCGCCCTTGAGCTCGATCTGCGGGAGGATCGAGTGGTGCTCGACGCGGAAAGGCGGCCCGTAGACATTGTGCGTGCCGTCCGGCTCGACAGCCATCGCCTGATTGAGGAATTCATGATCCTGGCGAATGTCGCCGCCGCCGAGGAATTAGAGACGAGGCGGCAACTCTGCATGTACCGGGTTCACGACGCGCCCGATCCGGAAAAGGTCGACGCATTACGCATTTTTCTGGAAGATATGGCTATTCCCGGCCTGGCGCTGACCAAAGGACAAGCACTAAAACCGGAGCTGTTCAATCGCGTTCTGCGCCGCGCGGCGGGAACCCACGAGGCCGCTCTGGTCAACGACCTTGTCCTCCGTTGCCAGGCGCAAGCCGCCTATAGCCCAAGCAATATCGGTCATTTTGGGTTGGCCTTGCGTCGTTACGCCCATTTCACCTCGCCGATCCGGCGCTATGCCGACCTCTTGGTGCATCGTGCCTTAATCGCCGGGGTCAAGGCGGGAGGGGACGATTTGGGCAGCGGCGAGATCCCTCGCGGTCCCGATCATGTCCAGCTCGCAGCAATCGGGGAACACATATCGGCGACTGAGCGGCGGGCTGCTGCGGCTGAGCGGACTGCGATCGAGCGCTACCGAGCCACACTTCTAGCAGGCTCGGTGGGCAGCGTTTTCGCCGGCCACATCAACGGTGTAGCCAATTTCGGGCTGTTCGTCACCCTGAAGGAGAGCGGCGCTGACGGGCTCGTTCCGATATCGACCCTGCCAGGCGATTATTACAGCCGAGACGAGAGAGGGCACCAATTGGCGGGGCGAGCGTCCGGTCGTGTCTATAGGCTCGGAGATGAAATCTCCGTGCGGCTTGTCGAAGCGGACGGCATCGGCGGCCGGCTGGTGTTTCGCATCGAGGATGACGGAGAGGGCTTCGGTTCCCGCGGCGGGACTGCACGGCGTAAGACTGCGCAGCGGCCACCGGGTCCTCGCGGCCGACACAGTCGCCATCGTTGATTGCAGAGTGCTGGCGTTTTACTGTAATCAGTACCAGCGAGGGAGATTTTCACCGAAGCTGGTGGGTCGCGTGAAGCACGTTGCCGCGGGGGAAATCGAGCGTTCCTCTTGGGGAGTGAGTGCCGTGTCGTTGCGTCCGGCCGCTGTGCTTGCGCAAGCGAGTAGCTTTGTCCTTCTCGTCGCGCTGGCCGCTTGCGTCGAGCGCCAAGCCTTACCCAACGATCCGACCGCGCGACTTTTTGCACGCGGCCTCGACGAGATTTCCGACCTCTACATTTCCCCCATATCCAGCCGAAAGCTTGTTCTCGCGGGTGCGTCGCGGTTCTCGCGGCTGGATGACAAATTCTCCGTTACCGAGAGCCCAGGGCCGGATAGGGAACAGATCGTACTCGCATATGGCGGGCGAGAGGTGACGTCCCTGCCGGTACCGTCCCATGACGACCCTCATGATTGGGGCACGGTCATGGGCCGCCTCATTGCTGTGGCAAAAACGTCGTCCCCGACCGTTGCGGCACTTTCGGAGGACCAGATCGACAAAATCCTGTTCGATGGGATCACGGCGACACTCGATCACTTTTCGCGCTACTCCGCGCCCGATGCCGCCCGCGATCAACGCGCGATCCGAGACGGTTTCGGCGGCATCGGTGTGACCCTTGATGTATCAAACGATGAATCGAACGAGGGGTTTCGGATCACGGCGGTCTCGCCCCGCGCGCCGGCGGACCTTGCAGGCATCAAGCCTGACGACCGGCTCGTTGCGGTCGACAAGGTCCCGACCGCCGGGCGGTCGAAAAACGACGTGGTTCATGCGCTCCGTGGCCCGATCCTCAGCCCGGTCGAGGTTACCGTCTATCGGCCCAATATCGGCCAAAACCGCACTTACCGGCTACTACGCGAGTTGGTGATCCTACCAACCGTGACCGTGTCACGGGATAGCGGCGTTGCAACTTTTCAGGTGGCGAGCTTCAACCAGAACACGACACAGCAGATCGTCGAAGCTCTCAGCGCCGTGAAGCGTGACATGGGTCCACAGCTTCGGGGGGTCGTGCTCGATCTGCGGGGCAACCCGGGCGGGCTGCTTGATCAAGCCGTCAGCCTATCGGATGTGTTTATCGCCAACGGGCCGATTGTGTCGACCGTCGGCCGCCACCCAGCGAGCCGCCAGTATTTCGAGGCCTCGGGGGACAGTGTTGCCCCGCACATACCGATCGTCGTGCTGATCAACGGCGGTTCGGCCTCGTCTTCGGAAATCGTCGCCGCCGCCCTCCAGGATACCGGCCGTGCGGTCGTCATCGGCAGCGCTTCCTATGGAAAGGGCACGGTACAGACTGTATTGCGGCTGCCGAATGATGGTGAGTTGACCTTGACCTGGGCACAGCTGGTGACCCCATCGGGATATTTTTTGCACGAACACGGCGTCGTGCCGACCCTGTGCACGAGCGATCTCGGCGACGATGACAATTCTGTCCGGATTGCGCTGCAACGTGTTGCTGCATCTTCCGCGGTCTCGGCGCTGGCGCCTCGTGCACGTTCGTCGCTCGACGAAACTGCCTGGTCCCAGCTGCGCCGTTCGTGCCCGGCGCGCCAAGGCGACCATCAAATCGACGTCAAGGTGGCAAAGCGCCTTCTTGCGGACCCCGTGCTCTACGGCGAAGCGGTGCACGCAATCGCCCCCAGCCAAAACCTCGCCTCCGTTCCGACCGCAGCCGCGACGACGCCCGTGGAGCGCGCCTTGACAGGGGCCGAGGGATCGCTATCTTCTAGCCCACGCTAGCACTAACGCGAAAGCACCCGTTCGATGGCCAAGACAAACACCGTTCTCATTAAGCTGGTTAGCAGTGCCGATACCGGCTTTTACTATGTGACGAAAAAGAACCCTCGCGCCAAAACTGAAAAACTGGAGCTAAAGAAATTCGATCCCGTCGCGCGCAAGCACGTCCTCTTCAAAGAGGCGAAGATTAAATAGTTCGGATGCGCGAGCGCCTCTGATATTTTACGCAGCGGCGCGAGGCGGGCTCGGGGGCGGACGCACAATGACACAATTTCGTCCGCGAGCCTTGGCAGTATAAAGAGCAACATCAGCTCGCTTCAGCATTTCGTCCGGATCATCGTCCGGTCCGCCAGCGGCTGTGACCCCGATGCTGATCGTCACCGGGATTCTCTCGTTGTCGCCCTTTACAGCGAACGGCTCCCTTGCGACCGCCGCACGAAGACGCTCGGCAACTACGGTCGCGATACCGAGATCAGTCTCCGGCATGACGACGACAAATTCCTCGCCCCCTAATCGCGCGGCGAGATCGACGCTGCGGACGCTGTTCACCGTTCGGGCGGCAAGTTCGCTCAACACATCGTCCCCAGCGGCGTGTCCGCGTGTATCGTTCACGTTTTTGAAATGATCGATGTCGAACAACAAGACGGCAACGCTGATGCCGTCTCGGCGGACGCGCTCCATGAGTTCATCGAGATGAGCCGATAAATATCGCCGGTTGTAGAGGCCAGTCAGCTCATCGGTCAATGCGAGAGCGAGGCTGCGCCGATAACTCTCTTGTAATCGGTCCTGCAGCCTCTTGCGGCGAACCTGAGTAGCCGTCCGCGCGAGCAGCTCGTTGCGATCCACCGGGCGTATCAGGTAGTCGTTCGCCCCCAAATCGAGCCCCTTGGCAAGACGAGGCAGATCTCTGTCCTCGGCGATCAGCAAGATCGGAAGCTGGCGGAAAGCTTCGTTGGCCCGGCACTGCGAGACGAGCCGCAACACGTCGCTGCCGGGTATCGACAAGCTCGCGATGACTAGCTCGGTATCGCCGGCGAGGAGCCTTTGTGCCTCGGCACAGCTCGCCGCCCGGGTTATCGAATTGGCGATGGGCGACAAGGTCTCGCTCATTCTTGCGAACGCGAACTCGTCGTCATCGACAATCAAGATCCGGGCAGGACTCGTGTCCTCGGTGGCGGGGATGTCGTGGTCGCCAAACCGGCCACAAATTCCCTCACGAAGGCGCAGTTCCTCCATCATCCGCTTCAGCCGGACGAGCGAGCGGACGCGTGCGAACAGAGCGATATCATTGACCGGCTTTGTAAGAAAATCGTCGGCACCGGCTTCGAGCCCTCTCAGGCGATTGGCGACGTCAGACAACGCTGTCACCATGACCACCGGGACATCAGCCGTCCGACGGTTAGCCTTTAATTGACGGCAAACCTCAAAACCGTCCATACGCGGCATCATGACGTCGAGGAGGATGACGTCTGGCAACTCTTTATCAGCAATCTCCAGAGCAGCACGGCCATGGTAGGCGCACAGAACGTCAAAATATTCGCTCGAGAGCTTGGCCTCGAGCAATTTTACATTTGCCTCGATATCGTCGACGACTAATACCCGGCCAGACATGAGCGTCTCATACCTTAAAGATAAAGTCGTATATTCGCCTCAGGCGAGGAAGCGTTCGACGGTTCTCATAAAACTAGCTACCGAGATCGGCTTTGCAATATAAGCTTCGCAGCCGCCGTCACGCATCTTCTCCTCATCGCCTTTCATGGCGAAGGCGGTTACCGCGATGATCGGGATCATGCGCAGGTCGTCGTCTTCCTTGATCCATTGAGTAACTTGCAGCCCGGAGACTTCGGGAAGCTGAATGTCCATCAGGATGAGGTCCGGGCGGTGTTGGCGGGCCAACGCCAGCGCCTCGACACCATCCTTTGTCTGGAGCGTCCCATAGCCGTGCGCCACCAGAAGATCGTTGAAGAGCTTCATGTTGAGATCGTTGTCCTCGACGATCAGCACCTTCTTCGGTTTGGGAAGATCGGCATTTACGTCCGGTTTCAACACTTCGATCGTCATGCTCCGCGGCCTCGGAAAGCTGCTGGATGTCGGCCAAGCGGCCGGTCGCCCTGGGTGTGACCGCCGTTCCGCACACAGCTACGCTGGTGCGGTATAATGGACCGAGCTTAATTATCCGTAACCGATATTCTATAAGGAAAGGTCGCTTCATGTCAGCACGATTCCGCATCGGCGTTGATCTTGGCGGCACCAAAATAGAGGGTGCCGCGGTTGATGTGTCGGGCTCAGTGCAGGTCCGCCAACGGATTCCGACGCCCGTGCAAGACTATCATGCGACGATCGACGCGATTATTGCTCTCATTGGAAGTATAGAGCAAGAGATCGGCGCGAGAGCATCGGTCGGCATCGGGATTCCAGGCGCCGCTTCCCCGAGAACGGGCCTCATAAAAAACGCCAACTCCACTTGGTTGATCGGGCGCCCCTTGCAGCGCGATATCGAGACGGCCTTGGGGCGGCCGATACGCTTGGCCAATGATGCCAATTGCTTTGCCCTGTCGGAAGCCGCCGACGGCGCCGGAGCAGGAATGGAGAACGTATTCGGCGTCATTCTCGGTACCGGCGTCGGAGGCGGCATCGCAATCGCCGGACGTATCCTCGCCGGCGCCAACGCGATCGCGGGAGAATGGGGACACAATCCGCTGCCCTGGCCGAGCCCGGACGAAGTTCCGGGACCACCCTGCTATTGCGGCCGTTCGGGTTGTATCGAAAGTTTTCTCTCGGGCCCGGGGCTCGCCGCTGATCACTACCGGCAATCCGGGAAGTGCTTGGGTGCGCCGGAGATCGCCGAAGGAGCAGGAAGAGGCGACCCGGAGTGCCGCGCCACCCTCGCACGCTACACAGATCGTCTCGCCCGCGGGCTGGCGTCCGTCATCAACCTGGTCGATCCCGATGCAATCGTCCTTGGGGGTGGCCTCTCCCACATTTCCGCGCTCTATGAGCAGATCCCGCAGCTGTGGAGGCGGTACATCTTTTCGGACAACGTGATCACACGGCTGCTGCCCCCGGTCCACGGCGACTCCAGCGGAGTGCGCGGCGCGGCTTGGTTATGGCGACCGGAGGAAGCGCCGTGAGCACGCTATGCCGCGACTGCAATGCGATAGCCGCCACGACAGCCTCGGGCGAACGTTGTGATGCCTGCGGATCACCGCGGCTCGTCACACATCGGGAACTGGATACCCTATCCATCGCGCATGTCGATTGCGACGCCTTTTACGCGACGGTCGAGAAGCGCGGGAAGCCCGAGTTGACCGATCGCCCGGTGATCATCGGCGGCGGCGGACGCGGGGTTGTTCTCGCTTGCTGTTACGTCGCACGGCTCTACGGGGTGCGCTCGGCCATGCCGATGTTCAAGGCGTTGGCAGCCTGCCCGGATGCCGTCGTGATACGCCCGGACATGGCCAAATACCAGGAAGTCGGACGCCAGGTCCGTACCGAGATGCGGCGACTTACGCCGCTGGTCGAGCCATTGTCGATCGACGAGGCGTTTCTCGATCTCGGCGGTATTGAAATCCTTCACGGCGCGTGCCCCGCCCAGCTTCTAGCCGACCTCGCCAAACGCGTGGAAACCAAACTCGGCATTACCGCGTCGATCGGATTGAGCGACAATAAATTCCTCGCCAAGATCGCCTCCGATCTAGACAAGCCGCGCGGTTTCGCCGTTCTCAGCCGTCGCGAGGCCCCTGCCTTCCTCGCCGACAAGCCGGTCTCGCTGCTATGGGGAGTGGGGGCAGCGATGCAGCGGCGACTCGCCCGCGACGGCATTACCCTCATCGGGCAGCTCTCGCAGCTCGGTCAACACGAACTCGCCTCCCGTTACGGCCGGATCGGTGCACGGATCGCAGGCCTCGCCCGCGGCGACGACGACCGTACGGTGGTGGCGCATACTCCGGCGCGAAGCATTTCAGCGGAAACAACCCTACCGCATGACGAAGCCGATGCGGCGGTTTTAGCCCGCATTTTGTGGCCGCTCTGCGAGACGGTGTCGCATCGTCTTAAGAAATCCTCGCTCGCTGCCAACACAATCACGTTGAAGCTCAAGACTGCCGATTTTCGCATACGCACGCGTTCGCACCGCATGGTGGACGCGACCCGGCTAGCCGACACGCTGTATCACACCGCCGCTCGAATGCTTGCCGCAGAAGCGGACGGCGGCACGCGATTTCGATTGATCGGGGTCGGCGCCGACGCGCTTGTCGACAGCCGTGCCGCCGATCCGCCAACCCTGTTCGACGGAGAGCTGGGTGGGCCGAGGCGGCTCGAACACGCCATCGATCAAATTCGGGACAGGCTCGGAGACGGCTCCGTACAATTCGGCCGCGGTCTGTCGCGCTCCAGCGCCAAGAACACGCCTCGGACGAGAGGCGGGGAAATCGGCTAACAGTTCGGTTTGGGCAGCGGTTCGATGTCGTCGAGCTTGGCGCGTATTGAATAGTCGCCGTAATCGATCACCATGTCCTGTGAGACCCCGTTATCGAGAAGGCGCATGCCGAGTTCGTAATCCGGTTTTTCGGCACTTGCATCGGCCGGAAAAAAGGCGAGCCGCACGCGCCAGCCCGGCCGTTCGAGCAGCGAGCTGCGAACGGCGGCCGCGGGATCCGCGGTGAGCCTGACCCCAATCGCGGCTGAAACTTGCACCGCGTTCTCGTCCGTGGCCCCGTCGAACACCAGACGGGAGAGGAAGTTCTCGCCCGCTCGGGCGGCATCGATTAGCGAGATCGTATGGGCACTCGGAAACAGCACCCCGGACTCGAGTTTCAGTGTCTGCGACTGTGGCTTTGCGAATTCAGCAACCCCGCCCTTTCCCGGGCCGTCCAGTCTTGCCTCACCGCGGATCTCCTGATCGACCTCGCCATTTCGCGTCTGCTTTTGATTGAAGCGATAGCGCATCCCGTCCTTCGCTTCCCACGTCACAAAGCTCGAAATGATGTCGACATCGGCGCTCTCCGCATAGCGCATCTTCAGCCGATAACGCTGCTCTATGGTCCAGCCGTCGCAGGTTTCACCCCATTCGTAGTCCATCGTACCGCGCGCATCGACCACGCCGGAGTCATTCCGGGCGCTGCCCAACGTCATCGCGTAAAGCGCGCGGTGTGGGGCAATCTCGGCGCCGCCTGCCGAGGGTGCCGATGCCGTTATGGCGGTTAAGGCCGCCGCAAAGACAAAGGGCTCCAACCGCCACTCTTTCATTAGCGATAACTCCTGGGTCGATGCCGCTGACGGTCACACCATCAGCAAATTATGCGCAGCAAATTATATGCCGACGGCGCTCGGGTAACCCCCGGGTCCGCAATTCTAGTCCCCTTCGGAACCAAATTCGCCGAGAATAATATCCCGCGTCGGACACGCCGGCTCAAGGTTTGGTGCTCCTTGCGGGAGGCAGATCGAGGCGGATATGGAGCTCTCTGAGCCGTTCGGGCGGGACCGTCGCCGGCGCCTGCATCATCAGGTCGCGCGCCTGCTGGTTCATCGGAAAGGCGATGACCTCGCGAATGTTCGGCGTATCGGCCAAAAGCCGTACGATGCGGTCGATGCCGGGCGCCAGCCCGCCATGCGGCGGCGCGCCATAGCGAAAGCTGTTGAGCACCGCGGTGAAGCGGGTCTCGACATCGGCAGTGCTGTAGCCGGCGATTGCGAAGGCTTTGTACATGATGTCGGGGCGATGGTTGCGGATCGCGCCGGAGGCCAGCTCGATGCCGTTACAGACGATGTCATACTGAAAGGCGTTGATCGTCAGTGGATCCTGGGTTTCGAGCGCTTCGAGCCCGCCCTGCGGCATCGAGAAGGGGTTGTGGCTGAAATCGACCCTGCCGGTTTCCTCGTTGATTTCATACATCGGAAATTCGGTGACCCAGCAGAATTCGAAGACTCTCGATTTCGTGAGGGCCAGTTCCTGCCCAATCTTGAGACGCGCAAGGCTGGCAAACTGCATAAACGCGCTCGGCTCGCCGGCGACAAAGAACACCGCGTCACCGTCACCGAGGCCGATCTCGACGCGCAGCGTCTCGGCCTGCTCGGGCCCCAGACCCCGGGCCACAGGGCCCGCGCCCTCGCCGTCGCGGAAGAAGATATAGGCAAGCCCTGGCTGCCCCTCCTCCTGCGCCCAGGAGTTCATCCGGTCGCAAAAGGCGCGGTTGCCGCCGGTCGGCGCTGGGATCGCCCGCACCCGCACCTTCGGGTTGCTCTCGATCATCCCCGCGAAGACGCGGAAACCTGAGCCGCGAAACGTCTCGGTCACCTCGTGGATTTCTATCGGGTTGCGCAGATCGGGTTTGTCAGTGGCATAGCGCAGCATCGCTTCGGCATAGGCAATGCGGCGGAACGGCGCCGGGCTGACCGCCCGCCCCGCCGCGAATTCCTCGAAGACGCCCTGCAGCACGGGCTCGATCGCGGCGAACACGTCTTCCTGGGTCACAAACGACATTTCGAAATCGAGCTGATAGAACTCACCCGGCGCGCGGTCGGCCCGGCTCGCCTCGTCGCGAAAGCATGGTGCGATCTGAAAATAGCGGTCGAACCCCGCAACCATCAGCAATTGCTTGAACTGCTGCGGCGCCTGCGGCAGCGCGTAGAACTCACCGGGATGCAACCGGCTCGGCACGTAATAAGGCCGCGCACCCTCGGGCGAATCGGCGGTGAGGATCGGCGTCTGAAATTCGTTGAAACCTTGCTCGATCATCCGCCGGCGGATCGAGGCGATGACGTTAGAGCGCAACAGGATGTTGGCGTGCATCCCCTCGCGCCGCAGATCGAGAAAACGATACGTCAGCCGCAGATCCTCCGGTGTCTCCGCGTCGTTATTAACCGGAAACGGCAGCAATTCTGCCTCCGACTGAGTCTCGATCTCGGCGATGACGAGCTCGACCTCGCCCGTGTCGAGCTTCGGGTTGACCGTCTCGGGCGAGCGGGTGGCGACCCGTCCGGTCAAGGTGACGACGCTCTCCAGGCGCAGTGCATCGGCCACTCGAAACAGCGGCGAAGAAATATCGATCACGCACTGAGTAATGCCGTAGTGGTCGCGCAAATCGATAAAAAGGAGCTGTCCGTGGTCGCGTTTGCGGTGCACCCACCCTGACAGCCGGACCGTCCGGCCCGTATCGGCTACGCGCAAGGCGCCGCAAGTGTGAGTCCGGTAGGCGTGCATTCAGGTCAAATCCCGTTCAATGGGAGGAACATGGCCTCTCCACAACCTATCAACCCTGTGGCCGTGCCAAGTCCGGCGACGGGGGGACAGATTGCGCATCGGACGCGTGCGGAAAAACGCGAAGTTACTGAAATGGGGCCTGAGCGTCCGCAAAACGTCCAGTCATTTCGATTCGGACGCTTAGATGGCGTTGCCAACGACGCTGATCCAGCCGCCGCCATCGAGTCGAGGAAGCTACTAAAGCGGGCCCCGGCGGTTTCCGCTCCACGGTTTTCGATGTATAGCGTCAATTATGACAGTTATCACGGACACGGATGCGTTGGCCGAATTTTGCGCACGGCAGAGGGGGTCGAGCTTTATTGCAGTCGACACCGAGTTTATGCGCGAGCGGACCTATTGGCCGATTTTGTGTCTTGTCCAAGTTGCGGGCCTCGAGGAAGCGGCGGCGATCGATGCGCTCGCCCCGGGAATCGATCTGACGCCGCTCCTCGCCCTGATGGCCGATCAGAGCACCCTCAAAGTATTCCACGCGGCGCGCCAGGATATCGAGATCATCTGCAACCTGTCCGGTACGGTTCCGGCGCCGATCTTTGACACTCAGATCGCGGCTATGGTTTGTGGCTTCGGCGACGCGGCGAGCTACGAGACACTGGTCAGCAGGCTCGCCCATGCATCGCTCGACAAATCCTCACGCTTCACCGACTGGTCGCGTCGTCCCCTTACCGAACGACAGATCCGCTATGCCCTCGCCGATGTCGTCCATCTCAGAACGGTTTACGAGAGGCTCCAGCAGCGGCTCGCGTCCAACGGGCGTGCGAACTGGTTTGCTGAAGAAATGGCCGAGTTGTCCAGTCCGGAGACGTACCGGAACGATCCGGCCGAGGCATGGCGTCGCTTCCGGCTGCGCGGCCGGGTCGATCCGCGGTTTTTTGGTGTTCTGCGCGGGCTGGCCGCTTGGCGGGAGACGGCGGCTCGCCAACGCAATCTGCCCCGCGGGCGCATCATGCGGGACGAGGCGGTGCTCGAGATCGCCGCTCAAATACCCAAGACCATCGAGGCGCTCGCCCGAACCCGCAGCCTCGGCAAAGGGATCGCCGAAGGCAAACTGGGGAACGAGATCTTGGAGGCGATCCGCAGTGGCCTCGCCGATGTTGATTCGCTCGAGCCGCCGGCGCCCGCGAAAGCCGAGCCGCCGCCCGGAGCGGGTCCGCTGATCGAGCTCTTGCGGGTCTTGTTGAAGCAACGCTGCGAGGAACACCAGGTCGCGCAGAAGCTGTTGGCGAGTGCCGAGGATCTCGAGGCGATTGCCGCCGATGACGAGGCGCCGGTGCGGGCGCTTTCGGGATGGCGCCGCGAGATCTTTGGCAAGGACGCGCTGGCCTTGAAACACGGCAGGCTGGCGCTGACGGTTCGCCGCAATCGAATCAGCCTCATCGAGCTGAGCGACGGGGGTCAGCAATAGGTCTCGAGCGCGACCGAAGCGAACCTCTCCCTGGCCGAGATGGCAAGAGCCGGGGTCGAGCGCCGAACCGTGGAGCGGTAGCGCCTTCAGCCTTTACGGGGCGCAGGAGAGGCTCGTTCCGGTAACGAAGGCCCCCATTCCGGAAGCCCCTGACGGCGGGCACAGCAGCCATGCTGGGATGTTGCTCGATGCTGTGCCAGTTGCGCTCCCCGACGACCCAGCCGAGCGCGCCGAGGACGAGGATGTTGCCGGGGTCGAGCGGGACGCGCTTGACAGGGTACTGCTGGTCCCGCCGCCAGATCCCGAGCTCGCTGCTGCGGCGCTGGAGGTTGATGCCGTCGCCGTGGTGCCCGTCGTGGTCGATGATGTCGGCTGAGCCACTGTTGCCGAGCTCGGATTTGCCCCAATCGTCGCGGTCAAGGCCGGTGTTCCGTTGTTGCCGAGATTGACGACGCCGCCATTTGTCGCGCTGTAGGGGGTTACCGTGTTCTGCGCGAAGCCCTGCGCCGCGACCGCGGCCGAGAACAGCGCTGCGTAAGAGACTGCCCGTATCATCGCACCCAGACAATCAAGACATCACCGCTCCCCGTCAACAGCACCGATTGTTTTCTGTTCCTGAATGGCTCTGCTAGGGTCCCTGCCGAGGCGAAGGAGGCACCCGATGCTGGATAATGCGAAAGTCGGAAGTCAACCGAGCGAGCCGATCCTCACGGTGTCGGACGGCCTCGCGGTGGTACGGCTAAATCGCCCGCGGGAGCACAATCGGCTCGAACCAACCGACCTTGCCGCATTGCAGGAGATCTTCACCCGCGTCGATGCGGATCAGTCGATCCGGGACCTCGTGCTGACTGGGACTGGAAAGAGCTTCAGCTCGGGGTTCCACCTCGGCGCTCTCGCCGACCGCTTGGCGGGAAACGGTGGCGAAAGCGGGGACCGCGACGCGTTCGAACGCACCGTCGATCGGCTCGAAGCGCTACGGGTTCCGACGATCGCCGCGCTCAACGGGAGCGTCTACGGCGGGGCGACCGATCTGGCGCTCGCCTGCGACTTTCGCATCGGCGTCGAAGGCATGCAGCTGCTGATGCCGGCAGCTCGGCTCGGCATCGTCTATTACGCGAGCGGTATCCGGCGCTATGTGACCCGGCTCGGCGTGGCGGCGGCAAAGAAGCTCTTCATGACGGCCCAGCCGATCGATGCCAGCGAGATGCTTCGCATCGGCTATCTCGACGAAATCGTCGCACCCGAAGATCTGATGACCCGGGCGGAAGCGCTGGCCGCCACCCTCGCCGCCAACGCCCCGCTCGCCGTCGCCGGGCTGAAGCGCGCGATCAACGAAGCCGCAGCCGGCGCCCTCGACCTCGGCGCCCTCGCCGAAGTCCGGGCTCTGTGTTCCGGGTCGGAAGACCATTCCGAGGGCGTGCGGGCCTGGGCCGAAAAACGCCACCCAGTGTTCGAAGGCCGCTGACTCGTGGCAGACTTCCGGGAGCATCGGAGCCGATCTGGATGCCCGTCAAGCAGCGGAGATGGTTGGAGTGACAGCCTTAACACGCCTAAGGCCGGAGCGCGCCATCAATCAAGGCCGCTCGCCGGCGAGCGTTGCGGGCTCGATCTTGACATAACCAACAGCGCCGAGTTCGGCGGCGTTAGACGCCCCGATGCCCCACGCCCTCTGCGAACCCTCACCCTCTCTGGCCGGATCATGCTACGGTCGGGAACCGAGATCGACCAGCAGAGGCCAGCATCATGGATCTGAAGGCGGTGCGGGAAGAAGCGATCGAGGCGACCACCCGCGCCTTTTGGGACAGAAACGGCTTTGTGCCCGACGAGGACAGCGAGGAATGGGAGGAGGAGTATCGCCGGCAATTCGAGCAGGTCAAAAGACGGCACGCGGCAGGGGGCCGCGCCGAGACCAAACCCGGTGTGGCCGCCGCCTCGGCGCCGCCGGAAGAAGACGGCTGGGCGGAGCTGACGGGCGCGCCGACTCAGATCCGCTGGGCTGCCGCAATACGCGCCGACCGGCTGAGTGAGATCAAGGACCCGGGGATCCGCCACTGGCTCTCGACGACGTGGAACAAGGCGAAGGGCTGGGTCGATACGCGGGATCTCCCGACCCCGGTATTCCTGCAGAGGATCCAGCCGCATTACGCCGAATATCGCCGTCGAGCCGATGAACGGGCGCGGGCGCAGACGGCGGAGCGGCAGACCAAAGAAGCCGCTGCCGATGCCTTGCGGCGCGAGGTTGAGGCCGCCGGGATCACCGTCGAGGGGCTGATCGAGCTCATCGATATCGCCGAGCGGCTGCCGGCGGTGCCGATCAAGGGCAAATTAGCTGAACTCGGCTTCGACGGTCGCAATCTGCGCATCTTCGAAACCGCCGATCCTGCGGTCCTGATGGTCCTCGAAAAGGCGGAGAGGGAGCGCAGCGAATATGGTATCGAGCGTGATGAGGGGCTGGTAGCCGATCTGAAGCTGTTCGCCCGCGCGGGCGAATTATCGTAGCGCAAAAGCACAGAGGAGAAGCCGTCATGGCTATGGCGAGCACGGCGCGATCCATCGGTGCGAGAGAGGCGATGGAGCGGCTGAATACGGACGCGCGAGAGCTGCACATTTTTGGTTGCGTACCCAGGCGAACGCACCGGCGCAGCGCCCGTGTTCGGCGAAACCGAGATCGAGGCGAGCGGCGAGATTGCCGCCGGCAGGGTTGGCGCCGCCCAGCTCAAACCCGTCGCCCACCGCTGGCGCTGGACCGAGATCGCGCCCTATCTCGAACGCATTGCCGAGATCGCGCGCCGCGCCGACATCCCGCCGATCGAATTTGCCGAACGCCAGCAGTTCCTCCTGACCAACCCGGGGCTGGGCGGACGCTTGCAAGTCACCAGCACGATGCGCTGCGCGGTGTCGATTTATAATCCGGGCGATGTCGCCCCGGTCCATATCCACACCCCGAACGCCAGCCGGACCATCCTGTCTGACCGGGGCGGCTACACGACGATCGACGGGGAGCGCTGCGAAGCCGCGCGCGGCGACTTGATCCTGACCCCCAACGGCACCTGGCACGATCACGGCAATGACGGCTCCGAGCCGGTTGTCTGGATCGACGTGCTGGATTTTCCGCTGATGGAGTTCCTCGATTGCGTCTGGCTCGACGAGGAATATCTGGGGGAAACGGAGGGCAATGCTCGGGCGCAACGGGTGACCCGGCCGTCCTCCTATTCCCACAAACTTTATGGCCGCGGAGGTCTGGTGCCGCGTTTCGTCTCGCATCGACGCGGCTTTGGGCGGGATACGACACCAATGTTCCGCTACCGCGGCATCGATATCCGGGAAGCGCTGGACGGCCTGCGTCAGGAGGGGGGAGATCCCTACGAAGCCGTCGTTTTGAGGTTTGTCAACCCTGCGACCGGAGCCTCGCTGTTTCCGACTCTGGACTACGGAGCGCAGCTGTTGCGCGCCGGCGAGGCGACCCGGTTCAAAAGAGAAACCGCGAGTACGCTTTACGTAGCGATCGAGGGCAAAGGCGTCACCGAAATCGGCGGCCGACGTTTCGATTGGCAGGCCAACGACATCTTTGTCGTGCCGGCGTTTTCTTGGCGGCGCCATCTGAACACCGGTGAAGCCGAGGCTGTCCTTTACACAGTATCGGACGCCCCGTTGCTCGAGAAAATCGGCCAGTACCGGGCGCAGGGCCGAATGCCGGACGACTCTGTCGCCGAGCTCGCCCCTTAGGATCAGCGGCGGGGATCACACCATGAGCATTGTCCGTGAGCTTCTCGACGATGCAATTGCGCTGCAAAAGGATGGGTTGAGCCCCGGTCGAATTGGGCTCGCGCTGACCGACCGCTGGGAAGCCGAGGAATTGGGTGCGGCCGGCACGGTCAAGCGCACCCGCTCACCCTCGGGAGCTATCGAGCTGCGTTTTCCCAGCGGCGAGAAGATCCTCTGGGACGGCGCAAGCTGGAGCTACATTCCGGTCTGAGGTGATGCCGCGCCATCGATGGCATTTGCGGCGCCGCGGCGGTGTCCTCGTCATCGCGTTAGCGGTGGTGACGACCGGCTCCCGCAGACCGGCCGCGGAGGAACTCGTCGCTGTTTATTCCGCTTTTTGGGCCGGTTTTCCGGCCGCCCAGATACGTCTAAAATTGGGCGACAGCGGACCCGGTTACCGCGACGAGATTGAAATCGCGACCCAGGGCCTGCCGCATTTGTTTACGCATTTCCGTGCGATCGCATCGGCCGAGGGACACCGCGGCGCGGACCGGAGCGCAGAGCCCTCGCATTATCTCGCAGTCTACGATCTGCGAAAGCGCCACGACAGGCGGGTCAGCATGCAGTTCGTCAATCGCACCGGCGCCATGATCGCCGAGCGCGGTCCTGACGACACCAGCCGAAAGCCGCCACTCGCCGAACCCTTCCGCCGGAACGCGGTGGATCCGTTGTCGGCGCTCGAATGGCTGCGCGTGGCATTGCGCGCCACGGCGCGGGGCGGGTCGTTTTCGATCCCGGTCTATGACGGGGCACGGCGCTTCGACATCGTTGGGCACATCTTGCCAACGCGAGACCCTAGCGGCGGCATCCTGCATGCAGAGCTCACCCTTCGCCCGATCGCCGGATTCAAGGGCGAAAGCAGCGAGGATGGCGACCCCGACGATGCGCCGCGCAAGGTCGAGCTCAGCGTCACGGACGACGATAGAATGGTGCCTCTATCGATCAAAGTTCCCGTCTTCTTTATGCCACTCGTCGTGCAGTTTCAGCGGCTCTGCGCAGCTTCCGACCCTTGCACCGGGTAGGCCGGGCCCATCATCGCCAATAATGGTGGTGCCAATAACGATGAGGCCCGAAGGTGCCGCCGACGAAGAAGCCGGGATACCCGTACGCACGGTAGTATGGGTACGGATAGCCGTAATATCCGTAATAGGGTGGCGGCGCGTAATAACCCCAACCCACAGGTGCGCCTATTCCGAACCCGATAAAGACTCGTGCATTTGCCGGGGTTGATGCAACCGTCAAGGCCCCAATGCTCAACACGGTAACCAGAACTACGGCTAGACGTTTGAGCCAAAGACTTCTGTAAAGAACCGACATAGCTCTACCTCCGTATTCGACGAACGCAGTTGACACTGCTCGTGTTACTTATACGCTCTTGCACAAATTCCCATCCCCGATGCCCGCGAGGGCAGCGATGCGACCTCTTTGCAAACGGCCGTCGCACCGGCATTCTGCGATGTAACCAACAGACCGCGAGAACAGCAAATGGCCTTTTCCCTGATCGACGACACCGACGGTGCGATCCCGATCACCGCTCTCACCAAGAAGCAACTCCCTGCCTGGCTCGAAGCGGCCCCGGAGCGCGAGCGCAATTGGCTGAGAGCGCTCGGCTTTGCCGCCGAACCGGGAAAGCATGCCCTCGTACCGGGTGAAGCAGGGAGGTTCGCCCGGGTCGTGGTGGGTCTAGGCGACGCAGACGATACAAAGCGGACGATGTGGGCGCTTGCCGGGCTGCCGGGGGAACTCCCGGAGGGGCGTTACCGCCTCGAGGCTGTGCCCGACAGCAGCGACCCGACCCGGCTCGCCCTCGGTTGGGCGCTCGCCACCTATGCTTACACGCGCTACCGTGAGAAAGGCGCGCCGGCGACCGCCCTCGTCTGGCCCGAGGGTGCCGATCGCGGCCACGCCGAACGGCTCGCCCGAGCGGCTTTCCTTGCCCGCGATCTCGCCAACACGCCGGCTGGGGATCTCGGCCCCGAGGAGCTCGCGGCCGAGGCCGTGCGGGTCGCCGAGGCGGCCGGCGCGCGTCATCGGGTCATCGTCGGCGACGACTTGCTCGCCGAGAATTATCCGACCATTCACGCCGTCGGCCGCGCCGCCTCGCGGGCTCCCCGCCTTGTCGACATCCTGTGGGGCGACGCGAACGCGCCGAAGGTGACCTTGGTTGGCAAAGGGGTGTGTTTCGACACCGGCGGGCTCGATCTCAAAACCGCCTCGGGCATGCGGCTGATGAAAAAGGACATGGCGGGCGCGGCGATCGTGCTGGGGCTCGCGCAGGCGATTATGGATGCGGGGCTGCCGGTGCGCCTCAGGGTATTGCTGCCGCTGGTGGAAAACTCGGTTTCCGGCAACGCGGTACATCCGATGGATATTGTGCGCACCCGCAAGGGGTTGACGGTCGAGATCGGCAACACCGACGCCGAGGGCCGCCTCATCCTGTGCGATGCGCTCGCCGAAGCCTCGACCGAAAAGCCGGAACTGCTCGTCGACATGGCGACTCTGACAGGCGCGGCGCGCGTTGCGCTCGGCCCTGAGCTGGCGGCGCTGTTCTGCAACGACGAGACGCTCGCAAGCGGCCTGCTCGAGGCTGCCGAGACCGAGGAAGACCCGATGTGGCGGATGCCGCTATGGCGCCCCTACCGCAAGATGATCGACAGCAAGATCGCCGACATCAACAACGTCTCGGAATCGCCGCATGCCGGCGCGATTACCGCGGCGCTCTATCTGCAGGAATTCGTCGACCCCGGCATCCCGTGGGCGCATCTCGACGTGATGGCGTGGAACCCGCAGAGCCGCGCCGGCCGCCCCGAAGGCGGCGAAGCCACCACGCTGCGCGCCCTCTACGCCCACATCACGCAACGCTTCGGCTAAGCCAGCCAGGGGCCCCCGCGTCGTTCGTCGACGCCAGTGCCCCGATCGTGACCGGCACGACCTTTATTTTCGTCCGCGAGCCCTACGGATGTAAGCTGATCGCCGTTCGCGGCCTAGCGGGCTGGGACGCAGGCGCCGTTGTAATAGACATACCCTCTGTTGCAGGTCAGCGGCGGCGTCAGCATGTTGGCGGTGCCGGTTACGGCGCCGGTGGCGGTGCCGAGCGCCCCGCCGACGATCGCACCGACAGGACCGCCGCTTCCGTAGCCGCTCGCGGCACCGGCCGCCTCACCGGACACGGCGCCGGATACCGGGTTCCCATACCCTGGCGACCGCACCGGTTGGCAGACGCCGTTGTAGTAGGTGTAGCCCGGCGGGCAGGCATATTGCGCCATCGCCGCGCTCGACGCGCCCGCCGCCAGAGCGGCGGCGATCGCAAAAACCTTGAACCTCGTTGGCATCACAATCTCCGTGAAGCATACAAAAGAACGGCAAGGCGCCGCTATCGAGGTAAACGCCGCGCAACGAAATCGCGTTCCGCGCATGCCGGAGCCTCGTTTCTTGCGTGCGCGAGTACGCTATTCTGTCGCGGTAAGCGGCGGAGGGGACGTGCGTCCTCATTTTTCGGGAGGAAGACAGCAATGGCACAAATTGGCACGGGTAAATACACCTACGAGCTGATCCGCGATTTCTGCAAATTGCCCGCGGGACAATCCTTCGGGCTGGTCAGCCGCGTGGCGGCCGATCCTCAGGACCGCATCTACGTATTCCAGCGCAAGGATCCCCCGGTCGTAATGTTCGACCGCGACGGGAAATATCTCGGCGCCTGGGGCAGCGGCGAGGTCACCGATCCGCACGGCCTGAAAATCGTCGGCGACACCGTCTACACGACCGACCGCTCCGACTCGGTCGCGAAGTCGTTCACATTGGACGGCAAGCCCCTGTTGGAGCTGGGCCAGCGGGGCGTCCATTCCGACACCGGCAATGTTACCAACTGGCTGGCGGAGCGCGCGGCGGGGCCGTTCAACCACCCGACAGAGATGATGGCCCACCCCAATGGCGACATTTATGTGACCGACGGCTACCGCAACGCCCGTGTGCACCGCTTCACGCGCGACGGAAGGCTCGTCAAATCGTGGGGCACGCCGGGTAATGGCGCGGGCCAGTTCCACCTGCCGCACAGCATCGCCTACGACGATGACGGCAAGCTCTACGTCGCCGACCGGTCGAACAAGCGCATCCAGATCTTTACGCCCGACGGCGACTACCTCGGCCAGTGGACCGGCATGGGCGGCCCCAACGACATCTCGCGCGGCAAGGACGGCAATTTCTACATCGCCGAGCAGGAAGACGACGGCAAGCCCGCCTATGTCTGCGTCCGCGACGGACAAGGCAACGTGCTCGCTCGCATGGAGAGCCGCCACGTCCACGGCGTCGGCGTCGACTCGCAGGGCGGGATCTACGCCGGATTGACCACGGAACGCAGCGTCGACAAATTCGTGCGGGTAGGCTAAGGGCAAATGTGGAGCCGGTGAGCCAGAACCACGCTCGCCGGCCCTTTTTGTGATGAGCGGGCCGATGAGGCGGGGGACGCGCGCGGGACGACGGCTTTGCGGGTTAGCGCCCGCCCTCGCCGGCGAGCAACGCCCGACCTCTACGGTTGAGACGGTCGCGGCAACTTTTCGGCCGGGCGGCTGGATCACGCGACCGCCCCGGCAGAACGGCTCGCGGCCATCCCGCGCCCTGTCGCGCCTGTTTTATCAGGTCCAGATCAGGTATCCCCAACTCCTCAAGTCATAATTTCGCGCCTGTTCGCGGGCACCCGACCCCCGCGATGGTACAATGCGATTGCGGCAATTCCAGCGTTGCAGAAGCCACAAACCCCTACACCGGTCGGTGGCCGCGTTACTACGCGTCGACAAGTTCGTGCGGATAGGCTGAGCGGGGCCGCATGAGCTTTTCCGATCGGCCGTGAACTTGACACTCCGTTTCTCTTTGGCGATATTTCGACCAGTCCAATCGACCGATCAACCTGTAACAGGCTATGAGAGAGATCCAAGCCTCGGCGGCGAAGACGCACCTGCCGCAGATTCTCGACGAGGTCGAGCGCGGCGAAACCATCGTCATCACCCGTCACGGCCGGGCGATCGCCCGCCTCGTGCCGGAGGCACAACAGCGCCAGACCGAGATCGACCAGGCGATCGCCGGCCTCGGCGGGTTGCGGCGACGGGTCGGCAGGATCACGGTTACAGAGCTGCTGTCAGCGCGCCATGAGGGCCACCGCTATTGATGAGCTTTGTGCTCGACGCCTCGGTCGCCGTAGCTTGGGCTTTCGCCGACAAGGATCATCCGGTGGCCACTGCGGCTTTGGCGCTGATCCGCAATGATGAAGGCTGCGTCCCCAGCCTGTGGTGGTTCGAAGTACGCAACGTGCTGATCGTCAATGAACGCCGCGGCTGGCTGCGCGAAGCCGATACGGCGCTGTTTTTGCGCAACCTCACGCGTTTACCGATCGTCGTCGACCGCGCGCCCGAGGAAGCGGCGGTGCTGACCTTAGCGCGTCGTCATGGCCTCACCGTCTACGACGCCTCTTATCTCGAGCTGGCAGAGCGCCGCACCGCACCGCTCGCCACCCTCGACACGGCGCTGGCGCAGGCAGCGCAGCGCGAGAACATCTCCCTGATCGGCCACGAAACCGCCTGACCCGACTCGGCTTGCGGGGCTTATCGAAGCCGGCACTTCCTGAAATGGTCCCGCTCGATGACCGAGAAATGACAATGCCAATCGAGCCTCACCCAAAGAATGCCGTGCCCACCCGCTTCGAGCGCAGCCACGGCCGCGCGCGGAAAATTCTCGTCCGCCAAAAAGCGCAACTCACTCGGCGGCGCTCGGGAACACCTTCTCTAAGCTCAAAACGTCGCGCGCATAGGCGAAGCAGGCGAGAATGTCTTCATGCGCGAGCCCGGGGTAATTGGCGATGATCTCCGCCTCGCTCCAGCCGCCGGCAAGCAGGCCGATCACAAACTCGACCGCGAGCCGCGTACCGCGAATGACCGGCTTTCCGGCGAGCACGTCAGGATCGAGCACAATGCGCGGATGCTCTGCCATTGTCGTTGTTCTCCAACTTTCGTGGCGAGATTAGCGAAATCGCAGCGTCACGCCGCAAGCACATCCAGATCTGCAGGGCCGACGGCGAATTCCTCAGCGACATCTATGCCGACCTGACCAAGAACCGCAGCGTCGACAAGTTCGTGCGGAGGGGGTGAGGGGCGCCGCAAGCCATCGATGCACACTATCTCGGCGATTCTAAAAAGCGTCCCCGTTCCCACCGAACTCGTTTAAGCCATCAGCTTTCCACACGAGCGGAATGGTCCGTGTACGCATAAACTGCCCAACAATGTCTATGACATTTGGCTCCATTGGCTCCGTGCTTTTATTCACGCCAATTTGTCATCTTAAAGGTATTAGAGAGCGCCTGATTCAATGACGATTGTCGGTCCGCACATGGTCTTGGTGCGGCGTGACCACTATGCCGGCGGAGGCGTCCCTTTCGCAGATTCTTCCAGCAGGATCGGGTCGGCGGCGAGGGCGGAGAGCATGGTATATCCCCAGTTTCGTTGCCCCTTATAGGCGCTGCGGGTTGTCGTAGCACGTCCCCTTCAGATGCAGATCTGGCCGGTGGATCCTGATCTCCTTTCGCCCTGCCCCAACCCCGGCGAGTCAACTCCCTTGGTCGGGGGGGCCGGCTCCCGAGGCGGTGAGCACGACGCCGCGGACGATATTGCGAAATGCCGCGTCGTAATTGACGCCGCTGATGCCCCATTGGTAATCGGCGCCCCGCCAGCGCATCTGCCATTTTCCGATCCACCCTGGCAAGGTCTCGCTCCAGTCGAGCGTACCGACGACGATGGCCTTGCCGGCGCTTGCGGGCGGCGGCTCGCTCGGGAAATGATCGAGGCTCGCACCCCAAGCGAGAAGCTCCGCCTCGCTCGGGATGCGCACCTCCATGCCGAATTGACCGGCGGCGGCGGCAAACGAACCGCGCTGTTCCTCGCCCGCGGGGATTTCGGCGCTCAGCACATAGGGCGGCGGCTTTCGGCTATGGACGAGCAGGACCGGGACGACGATCGGGCGTGCGCCGCGCCACGGTTTATCGCCGAATTGCGCCAATAACGCGTCGATCTCGGCGGGAATGAAATAGACGGTGAGCTTGTGCGGCCGGTCATAGGTTCCTTGGTCGTCGTGCAGCGGGACCCCGCTCATCATGTCGGCATAGTCGAAGCAGGCGACAAAACGGTCCGCGTGCTCCGTGAGCTGCGCAATCCGCGGGTCATCCTTGAGCCGCGGGTCGCCCGACGATTTGACGAGAACCTCGCGCAGAGTTTGCGCAAAGCCCCAAGGGCGCTGGCGCATGTCCGTTCCGGTAACAATCGCATCGGCCCGGTAGAGCGGGTCGATGTTCGGAGGGCACGAACCTTCCGCTTTGGGCGGCACAAGGCGAGAGCTCAGATAGCTTCCGTTGGCGGAAGGCGAACCCGGACCCTGCGCGCCAGCATCGGCAGCGGTTGGTTGCGCTCGCGCGCCAGACGGCGCGGTCGCGATGAGCAATTGCAGCAGTGCCGCCCACGCCCATGCTCGAAGCGCGCGCAGTCGATTCCGGCGCAATGCGCCGAAAGAGCGGCGGAGCTGGACCCCGCCGCTCTGTCGGTTCGACTGCGTGTTATTGCGCGGCGGCGGCCAGAGGCTGCGCAGCGGCAGAAGCTGGCCGATGCGCCTTGAGGAACGCGCGCACGTGGCGCAGCGCGAGCTGGATCTGCTCTGGGTTCGCCTTCCACGGATAGATGCTGACCTGCGCGTTGGGTGCCAAATGCGCGCTCTCCAGCGCCACAGCGTAGGGATGCGCCGGCACGTCGTCGGGCAGTACGAGGATCGGCGTCCGGCAGCTCTTCACGAAGTCGCGCGTGACGGTAAACACGAAGTCGGCATTGCTGCGGTACATCTTTTCGAGAAAGGCGCTGGCTTTGTCCATCGTGATGTCGGAGCGGCGTTCGACGAGCGCCGGCGCCCAGCCCTTGATATTGTTCTGGTAGAACAAGTCGGGCATCGTCGGGCGGAAGCCGCTGGGCTGCGCCAATACGGCAGCCACGATGCGATCGGGCGCCCGCTTCAAGAGGTTCCAGATGAACGGGCCGCCGATGCAGAAGCCGAGCACCATGAACTCACGAATGCCGAGGTGGTCCATCAGCCCGATATGGTCGTCGGTATAGGCGTCCCACGGCCGGTCGATCTCGAGGGGACCCGAGGACTGGCCGGGGTTGGCGGGCAAGCCGTCGGCCGTCAGGCTTGCTGCGACAGCGTTGCGCAAATCGGCCGCGATGACGCGATACTCGTTCTTGAACTCGTCAAGCGGGTTGAAGGGATGGTTCGCGAGGCCCGCGACCGTGGAGTTCAGCCCGCCGCCGGGGATGACCATGAGCGGGAAGCCGGAGCCGACCTCTTCGTAGTGGATGCGAACGTCGCCTTTTTCGTAGAACGGCATGGCAATTCCTCCTTGATCAGTGTGGTCCGCGCACGTCTCGACCGAGATTGCTTCGTCGCTGCGCTCTTCGCAATGACGATATTTTTGTGGTCATTGCGAGCCCACACGTCCACGCTCCGCGCGGCCCGACGACAGGCTCCGCGAAGCAATCTCGATCGGCAAGCGTAGGGCGGAAAACCCCCGGACGGCCGGCCGCCCCAAAGGCCCAAGGCGGCGGGCATTCATGCCGCCTGCTGAGAAAAGTGTCGAATCAGCCAAGCGGCTGCCGGCCCCGGCGGAGTATCTGTGCGGTGAATTGCGTGCAAGGCATAGAAACCGCCCAACCATTCCGGAAGGTCGAGCCGCTTCAAGCGTCCCGTTGCAAGATCATCGTGGACCATCGGTTCGGGCATGTTGCCCCAACCGATACCAGCCAGAAGCAACGCATGCTTGGAACCCAAGTCCGCGAGGCGCCACGTCCTGACACCGATAACCGAAAAATCGCGACCTTCTGTCAGTGTAGAACGATCGGTGAGCACGAGTTGCACAAAGTTCCGCGCTGCTCCCGGTGCATGCGCGCGACCCGCCGCCAATGGGTGGCTCGGCGCCGCCACGGGAATGAGTTCCACACCGCCAACCTTGATCCGTTCAATGCCCGGAAGCGTCGCATCCACTCCGCTGATGCCGATATCGGCAATGCCTGAATGGACGAGTTGGGTCACGGCTCCGAGCGCTTCGACGTACAGTCGCAGTGTCACTGTCGGCAACGTCGCCTCGAATGCCCGCATTGCATCGACGAGCCGCGCCGTCGGCAGCATCACGTCGACGGCGAGAGCTATCTCGGCCTCCAGTCCATCAAGCAATCCTTTGACCTTGGCTCGCAGGTTGTCGACGACAACCGAGACGGAACGAGCTTCCGACAGCACGGCGGCGCCGGCCTCGGTCAATGCCGGTCTGCGCGCCTGGTCGCGATCGAACAGTTGCACGCAGAGCTGCTGCTCGAGATTGGCGATCGCGTAGCTGACCGCAGATGTAGCGCGCCCGAGCCGACGACCCGCCGCCGCAAAACTGCCCGTCTCGACCACCGTAAGGAAAACGGTCAGCTGATCGAGACTGGGCACCCCCGGTCCCTGCATTTCAAATTCCTTGAACGATACCCCCAGTGTTTTATGACTTCTGCAGAACGGGGTGAATGCGTATCTTCCGGTCTAACAGAAGGAGCTTGAGGTGTAGGAGGGCTTGGGCCTCTTCCGTCGTCCCGGCGCAGGCCGGGACCCACAGCCGCCCTGGATACCGGCCTTCGCCGGTATGACGAGGCGATGCCGGTTCGGTACCAACTGTGTGATTTTAATCTAGGATAAGACAGGCATTGGAGGGCGATCATGACCGAAGGAAAGAAGCCGCGGCTCATCGGCATCAATCATGTCGCGATCGAGGTCGGCAACATCGACGAGGCGCTCGACTGGTATGGCCAGATCTTCGATTTCAAATTGCGCGGCAAGGGCGAGCGCAACGCCTTCATCGACATGGGCGACCAGTTCATCAACATGACCTTGGTGCGCGATCGCGCGGTGGAAGGTGAGGAGAAGCGGCATCTCGGCTTTGTGGTCGATGACCGCAGCCGCATCATCGAGCTGGCGAAAGCCGCCGGCGCGCGTTTTGTCGACGGCCCCTTCCTCGATTTCCTCGATCCGTGGGGCAACCGGCTCGAGATCATCGAGTACTCGAACATCCAGTTCACAAAGGCGCCCAATGTGATGCGCGGCATGGGCCTGACGCTCGCCAAGAACGATAAGGCGAAGAAAGAGCTGGCCGACAAGGGCATGGCGGAATAAGCGAGGCGTTCGCAGGGAGGACAGCAACATGACCGCAACAAGAGGCTTTGTCGTACCGGCGGGCGGCGGGAAGCGTCTCGACTCGCCGACGCCCGGCCGCTCCTTTTCCTTGAAGCTCCTCGGCCACGAGACCGATGAGAGCATCATGATGTTCGAGGAAACTCTGCCTGCCGGCACCGCGAGCCTCTTCCACCTGCACCACGACAGCGACGAGGTCGCCTGGGTGCTCTCCGGCGAATTCGCCTTCAAGATCGGCGACGAGGTCACCGCCGGCGGGCCCGGCACTTGCGCGTTCATGCCGCGCGACGTCCCGCATGCCTGGAAGAACACCGGCAGCGAAACCGGCCGCGTTTTGTTTCTCTACACCCCTGCCGCCGCCGGCGGCTACATCGAGGCGCTCTCGGAGCACCGCCCGACCGACGACGACGAGCGCAACAAACTCCTCGAGCGCCACCGCTGGGAAGTCGTCGGCCCAAATCCTCTTTGAGGTGGGCCTTTGCGCGGGGCGAGCAATGCCGTCGCGCGATCAGGTCGCCGTCTCGGCCACGGGGTTCCGATCCATTATGAGCTCCACGGGCGTGGGTCGCCCGCGCTCGTCTTCGCGCACGGATGGTGCTGCGACCGGCGTTGCTGGGACGGCGCATCAAGGTGCGACCGTGCGTCATTGGACAATTCAGCCCTTTGGCCGGATGTCACGCTGTCATAGAAAAGCCTGGCACGCGACAGGCGGTGCTGAGCTGAAACGACGTTATAGCCCCTCACCCCGGCCCTCTCCCCGCAAGCGGGGTGAGGGAGAAGATCGTAGTCACCGCGTTCCCTCGCCCGGTGAAACGGGGAAAAGGACAGGGTGAGGGGCAATCGCGCCGGTAAGGACCCGCCAGATCACCTGGGGCGTCATCGCGGGACTACTAGGAGGCCGTCATGACGCTCGACGTGCCGTTGCTCAGAGCGGATACGCCCGGTGTGGCCAATGTTCTTCACTTCAACAACGCGGGCGCTGCGTTGCCGCCGCGTCCGGTCCTCGACGCGGTGATGAGCCACTTGGCGCGCGAGGCCGCCATCGGCGGCTACGAGGCTGCGGCCGAGGCGGAGGGTCGCATTACCGATGTCTACGACGCCGTCGCCACCTTGATCGGCGCGCGCCGGGACGAGATCGCGTTCGTGGAAAGCGCCACGCGCGGCTGGGACATGGCCTTTTATGCGGTTCCGTTCCGGGCGGGCGACCGCGTCATCACCGTGCGGGCCGAGTACCTGTCGAACTATCTCGCCTTTCTGCAGATGAAGGCGCGTGTGGGCATTGAGATCGACGTGGTCGGCAACGACGGCTCCGGGCAGCTCGACCTCAAGGCACTGGAGCGCGCGATCGGCCCGCGCACCAAGCTGATCGCGATCACGCACGTGCCGACACAAGGCGGGCTCGTCAATCCGGCGGCCGAAGTTGGCCGCATCGCCGCGCGCCACGGCATCCTCTATCTGCTCGATGCCTGCCAGTCGGTCGGCCAGCTCGCGGTCGATGTGCGGCAGATCGGCTGCCACATGCTCTCGGCCCCGGGACGCAAGTATCTGCGCGGGCCCCGCGGCACTGGCTTCGTTTACGTGCGGCGCGACACGATCGGAATGCTCGAACCGCCTTTCATCGATCTCGAGTCCGCCTCCTGGGCCGGCGGCGACACCTATGTCGTGCGCGACGACGCGCGCCGGTTCGAAAACTGGGAGCGATTTGTCGCCGGCCAGATCGGCCTGGGTGTCGCCGCGCGTTATGCGATGCGGCTGGGCATCGATGCGATCGAAGCACGGGTCAAAGCGCTCGGTGCGCTGCTGCGGCGGGAGCTCGCGAAGCGACCCGGCGTGAGTGTGCACGATCTCGGCGTGGAGCAGTGCGGGATCGTCACCTTTCGCAAGGACGGCGAAACGCCAGGCCAGACGCGCGACCGCCTCTCGGCGATGAACATCAACGTCCACGTCTCCCACTCGCCGCGCGCCCCGCGCTCGATCTGCCCGCACGCGGGTTAGACGCCCTCGTCCGCGCCAGCGTGCACTACTACAACGACGAGCCCGAGGTGGAGCGCTTCATTCGGGCAGTGGCGGGCTAGACTCTCCCGATACGATCAAAGGGGGTTTGTGCCGACGACTTCCCAACGGTTGCCCACGAAGTCGCACGACACGCTGTACACGAAATCGGGCCGCCTCGCGCTGTATGCTCTGGACGATCGCCTGATGGCATCTTTCGGTACGGTCACGATGCGCTAGACTATGCGCATGAAGAAGCAGTCTGGCAGTGGGCCAAAGCGTGAGCCCGGAGGAGCGCGGAATATGCAGGCGGATTACATCATCATCGGGGCGGGCTCGGCGGGCTGCGTGCTGGCCAACCGGCTGACCGAGGATCCCGGTACGCGGGTGTTGCTGATCGAGGCGGGCGGGCGCGACTGGAACCCGCTGATCCACATCCCGGCCGGGTTCTTCAAGATGCTCGACCACGATACCCTGACGTGGAAGTTTCGCGCCGAGCCCGACCCCGGCACCAACGGCCGCGCGATCGTCTACACGCGCGGCCGGGTGATCGGCGGGTCATCGTCGATCAACGGCCTCATCTACATCCGCGGCCAACCCGAGGATTACGACCACTGGGCGCAGCTCGGCAATCGTGGCTGGTCGTGGGATGATTGCCTGCCCTATTTCCGCAAGGCCGAGCGCTGGGAGGGCGACGGCAGTGCCGTGCGCGGCAAGGAGGGGCCGCTCTTCACCTCGGAGACCGACCGGCCGGCGATCTGCGCGGCCGCGCTCGAGGCGGGCAAGCAGGTTGGTCTCGAATACCGCGAAGACGTCAATGACCTGCCGCCGGGCCATAAGGACTGCATTGGTTGGTGCCAACAGACGCGCGGCGGCCGGCGTCGCGCCAGCGCCGCGCGGACCTACCTGCACCCGGCGCTGAAGCGCCCGAACCTGCAATTGGTGACCCACGCGCTGGTGCACCGCATCGTGTTCGAAGGCAAGCGCGCGGTCGCCGTCGAGTTCTCGCGCGACGGCGCGGTCGAACGGGCTGACGCAACCCGCGAGGTGATCCTCTCGGCCGGTGCCATCGGCTCGCCGCACATCCTGCAATTGTCGGGGGTCGGCGATCCCGAGCACCTGGGAAAGATCGGCGTGCCGGTCGTGCACGCGCTGCCGGGGGTCGGCAAGAACATGCAGGATCACTATACGGCGCGCGTCTCCTATCCCGTCGTCGGCACCCAGACCGCCAACGAGCGCTCGCGCGGCCTGCCGCTCGCCGGCGAGGTGCTGCGCTGGCTCTTCACCGGCAAGGGCATGCTGACCTACAGCCCCTCGATTGTCGCTGCTTCGGTCAAGGTGCTGGAGGAGTCGGCCACACCCGATGTGCAGGTCACGTTCGCGCCAGGCAGCTTCAAGGGCGGCCAGATCGGCGAACTCGAGGAGACGCCCGGCCTGAGCTCTGGAGCGTGGCAGATGCGGCCGCTGTCGCGCGGCTATGTCGAAGCGAAGTCGAACCGGCCGGGCGAAGCGCCGGCGATCAACCCGCGCTACCTTTCGGAAGAGAGCGACCGGCGTGCCGTCGTCGGCGGGTTGCGATTTGCGCGGCGGATCTTCGCCGCACCCGCGCTGAAGCAGTTCGTCCGGGAAGAGACGCTGCCGGGTATGCAGGTGCAGACGGACGACGAGTTGCTCGATTACGCGCGCCGCAACGGCAGCACCTGCTATCACGCCAGCTGCACCTGCATGATGGGTTCGCACCCGATGAGCGTCGTCGACAGCGAATTGCAGGTGCACGGGCTCGACGGCTTGCGCGTCATCGACGCCTCGGTAATGCCCGCGGTCACCTCGACCAACACCAACGCGCCGACGATCATGATCGCCGAGAAGGGTGCGACGATGATCAAAGGCGACGCGCGGCAAAGACTGGCCGCGTAGCGAACGGGGCGCGGTCGCGCCGTCGAATCCGCGGAACGATTGCCGCCGGCGATCACTTTGCCAGGATGCGTGCAAGCTCGAACAGTTCGGTATCTATCGGCTTGATGCGTCCAACGATGTCCACAAGCGGCGTTCGCGTGACCTCGTTTTTTTGATAGCCGACCAATACGCCAGTCTCACCCTCGCTCAGAGACTTGACGGCACTGACGCCCAACCGGGTAGCAAGCAGGCGATCGAAGGCGCTGGGTGGCGCGCCGCGCACGACGTGCCCTAGTGTGGTGGCACGCAGCTCGAAACCTGTCCTCTGCTTATCAGTGTCGAAATAAGTGAGGATCTTGGCGGCATTTTCTTTGACGCCTTCGGCGATAACGACGATCGCATGGGTCTTGCCGCGCTCGAATGCGGCGCGCAGCCGCTCGGCAATCTCGTTTGCCGACACCTCAAACTCGGGAGTCGAGATGACTTCTGCGCCGCCCGCGAGACCGGCCATTATCGCCAGATAGCCGCAGTCTCTTCCCATGGTTTCAACCAAAAAAGCGCGATTGTGCGAGGAACCGGTCGTGCGTAAGTGGTCGATCGCGTCAAGCGTGACGTTGATGGCGGTGTCGCAGCCGATGGTAATATCGGTCCCGAACAGATCGTTATCGATCGTGGACGGGATGCCGACCACGTGAACCCCAAGTTGGCTCAGCATGTAGGAGCCCGTCTGGGATCCGTTGCCGCCGATCACCACCACGCCGTCGATGTCCCGTTGGGCAAGGTTGCGAAGCGCTTTGGATCGGCCGCTCTCGTCGTGGAATTCGGCGGATCGAGCGGTGCCAAGAAACGTTCCGCCGACCTGAATGATGCCGCCCACGTCGCGCGCACTGAGCCTTCGGAACTGGCCGTCAACCAGCCCCTGCCAACCCTGGCGCACTCCGTAGACCGTCATGCCCTGATCGAGCGCACTGCGGGTGACGGCGCGTATGGCCGCATTCATGCCGGGGGCATCACCACCACTCGTGAGGACCGCGATCTGCTTCATAAGTTCGACATTATGGCTGTGTGCCCGGGCTGTCCGCAGCAGCCACCGGTCTACAGAAGACTCCGGCGTTCATTTTGTCCCTCCGACCGGGTTCCCTCTCCCTCCTCGCGCGGAGAGCATACCGTCAACCGTGCCAACACGCACAGCCGGGTCCAACTTTGGCTGTCGTAAACAGCAGGCCAACACAAAGAAACCGGGCTCATTGCCGCGTACACGAACGCGCCGACGATCATGATCGCCGAGAAGGGTGCGGCGATGATAAAAGGCACAGCGCGGCAGAGAATGGCGGTGTAGCGTTCACGCGGTTTGGCGATAGGCGGAGGGGAAGATGCGCGTCGGATTTATCGGGCTCGGCATGATGGGCAAGGGCATGGCGGCCAATTTGCAGAAGGCCGGGCACGACCTTGTCGTGCACGATCTGAGCCGCGCCGCGGCCGAGCCGTTCCTGGCAAACGGCGCGGTTTGGGCCAATTCTCCGAAGCAGGTCGGCGAGCAGAGCGACGTGGTCTTCACCTCGCTGCCGGTGCCGGCCGATGTCGAGTCGGTGGCGCTCGGGGCTAACGGACTGATCGAGGGCTTGCGCCCCGACACCGCTTTCTTCGACATGTCCACCAACTCGGTGGCGACGGTGCGCAAAATCCACGCCGCCTTCGCCGAGAAAAACCTCTACATGCTCGATTCCCCGGTCAGCGGCGGCCCCTCCGGCGCTGCCAGCGGCAAGATGGCAATCTGGGTCGGCGGCGACGAGCAGATCTTCAACCGCCACAAGCCCGTGCTCGACGCGATGGGCGACCAGGCGGCCTATATCGGCCCGATCGGCGCCGGCTCGATCGCCAAGCTCGTGCACAACTGCACCAGCGCGGTTCTAGGGGTGGCGCTCGCCGAGGTCTTCACGATGGGCGTCAAGGCCGGGGTCGACCCGGTCGATTTGTGGGAGGCGGTGCGCCAGGGCGCGACCGGCCGGGTGCGCACCTTCGACCGACTCGGCAGCAGGTTCCTGACCGGCCAGCACGACCCGGCCGATTTCGCGCTGCGCCTGTTGCACAAGGATGTCGGGCTGGCGGTCGGTCTCGGGCGCGAGGTCGGGGTGCCGATGCGCCTTGCCAACATGGCCTATGAGGAATTGACCGAAGCGATGAACCGCGGCTGGGGCACCCGCAACAGCACCGTCGGCCAGTTGCTACAGGTCGAGCGCGCCGGCATCGATCCGCCGGCCGTCGATCCGGAGCGCGTGCAGGCGATCCTCGACGCCGACAAGCCGAAATAAGCCGCGTCCGGCGAATCTCGAAGGAGCCCGCCGGACGTGTCGGTAGCTGGCGGGTTTGACCTGCCCCCGGCTGTCGGCGCGCTTATGTTTATGCGATGAAGCTCATGCGAATTACGGTTGATCCGCGCGTTTGCACTGGGAAGCTTTGCATCCGGGGGCTGAGGTTCCCGGTGACGCGGCTACTCGGGTTGCTCGCCGCGGGCGCGGCACGCGATCAGATTCTCGCCGGCTATCCTTATCTCGAGCCCGGGGATATCGACGAGGCGCTGCGGTAGTGACTCATTTTGAAATCAGCAGACCACGTGGATAGTGCCAGTTTGGTTACAGAGAATCACGAACTGATCGCCGATAACCGCCATATGGAAGCCGCGTCGGCGCACCTCGGCTTCTAGAGCGTCTGGAGACGCAAAGCGCTGTATGCTCGCCATGCTGCGGCGAATAATGTTTCCTTGTGCGACCTGACCAGCCCGAAAGATTTGATTGAGCCACGCCTGTGGTGAGCGTTGACGCCGCGTTCTTGCCATCCTTGTCGCCCTCGCGATTGCGTCGCACATATGGGGTATGCTTGACGCTAGGCAACACGGAGCGCGACATGCCGAAGGGACCACAAGGCCAGAAACGACCCGCCGATACAGTCGCCAACGCGATCCGCGTCGCCAAGATTCTGACTGGTGAGGTCGAGGAAGACATGGGCGATTCGGGCAAGGACAAGGCGGCTCAGGCGCTCGGCAGAAAGGGTGGAGCGGCACGGCGCGAAAAGCTTAGCGCCGAACGGCGAGCGGAAATCGCGAGGAAAGCTGCGGCACAGCGCTGGTCTAAGTAAGCACGCGCGGTGCATTGCGTCTTTTTAGCTTGCTAAGCGGCATTAGCAAGCAGAGGCTCACTCTCACTTACCAAGCAAGCGAGAGAACGAATGAGCGACGACAACAACCCACAACGCAAAGGCGGAAGAGCGCGGGCAGCACGCCTTACATCAGAGGAGAGACGCGAAATTGCGCGCCAAGGTGGGCTGGCGCGCAGCGCGCGATATCAAGCGCCAGATCCCGACGCCATCCCGTGGGCTGTAGCCGAAGGCACTTTGACGATCAGCGATGCGAGGATTCCGTGTGCCGTTCTCGACAACGGGAAACGCGTCCTTTCACAACAAGGCGTGCTTCTCGCGCTCGGTCGCGCCCGATCAGCAGCTGGTGGCGAGGGCGCATCTGTCGACGAAGGCGCAGCTTTTCTCCGCGCTAAAAACCTAAAGCCTTTTATTTCCAGAGAGTTAGAGCTGTCGACAAAGGCATGTATGTACAAGCCTCGGCTCGGTGGCTACACGCCTCACAAAGGCTGGCTGGCGATCGCATTCGGGCACGATGCCGAAGCCTTTCCAGAAATCTTGGAGGTTTATGTAAAGGCTCGCGATGCGGGGGTGCTCCACTATAAGCAGCGACATGTCGCCGACTTGGCAGAGCGCCTTCTAAAGGCGCTACCAAAAACGGCTATGATCGCGCTTGTAGATGAGGCGACCGGCTATCAGTCAGTCCGCGCACATAACGAATTACAGGCGATCCTTTCGGCCTACATTCTTCCGGAGCATCGGCCGTGGGTACAGACAGTCCCCGTCGAATTCACCAAAGAACTCTACCGAGTCTACGGCTGGAACTACGCTCCCGATAATCGAGGGCCGCGCTACGCCAGCAAGCTAATTCGCAAGCTACTTTATGAGCAGTTGCCGCCCCCAGTCTTGCCTGAGCTCGATAGAATCAATCCGGCGAACAAAAGGAACTGGCAACGCAGAGAACGGCACCATTCGTATCTGACTAAGGAAACCGGCCTGGAGCATTTTAAAGGTCAGCTTGCTGGCGCCATGGCGCTCTTGCGAGCCACGCCAGACAACCACCGCAAGCTGTTCATGCGGCTCTTCGACCGCGCCTATGGCAAGCAGCCACGCCTTGATCTCGGCGATGACGATTCTGATTTAGAATGAACGAAAATGCTTGTCGAAAAGCAGAATCCTTCATATATTGGGGCATGAACAAGCTGCTCCTTGCCAAGCGCGTCCAGATCCTCTCGATGCTCTGCGAAGGCTCCTCGATGCGGTCGATCAGCCGCGTCGCAGACGTGAGCATCAACACCGTCTACAAGATGCTCGCCGCTGCTGGTCCCGCATGTACACAATTTCATGACGAGACGGTGCGCAGCGTCGCGAGCAGGCGTGTCCAGTGCGATGAAGCTTGGGCATTCTGCTATGCCAAACAAAAGAATGTCGCGACTGCGAAAGCTGTGCCGGAGGGCGCTGGCGACGTTTGGACGTGGACTGCATTGGATGCCGACTCGAAGCTGATCCTCACGTGGACAGTCGGCGGACGCGATGCGGGTTATGCGTTGGCGTTGATGGATGATCTGCGGACCCGCATTACCACGCGCGTTCAACTCACGACAGACGGGCACCGTCCTTATCTGCAAGCGGTCGAAGATGCGTTCGGCGCGGATATCGATTACGCGATGCTCGTGAAACTGTACGGCGCAGAGACTGGCGGGCAAGGACACGAGCGCAAATACAGTCCGTCAGAGTGTCTTGGCGCTCGTAAGGAACGGATTACAGGCGATCCCGACCCGAAGCACGTCAGCACAAGCTACACAGAGCGGCACAACCTCACCATGCGGATGAGCATGCGGCGGTTTACCCGGCTGACGAATGCGTTCAGCAAGAAGGTCGAAGCGCATTGTAACGCGCTGGCGCTCTATTTCGTGTTCTATAACTTTGTTCGCCAGCACAAGAGCCTCGGTAAGCTCTCCCCAGCAATGGCTGCTGGCGTTAGCGATCGGCTTTGGTCGATGGACGATATCGTGGCGTTGATCGATACAGCGGAAGGCGAGCCGAAGAAGCGTGGCACTTACAGGCCGCGTCAGCCCAAATCGGAAGCCATGATTTCAAAGTGAGTCACCACCGGCGCTGCAGTATGCCGCCTTGCTTGCCGAGGACGAGACGGTCGAATTGGCAGGATGAAATTTCTCGTCGATATCCCACTGTCGCCGGCCTTGGCGCACTGGCGTGCGACACGAGGACACGACGCAGTCCAGGCCTCAGCCTCTGGGTTTGGGTCGGCCTTCAGATGCCGAAATCCTGGCGCACGCGATGCGGGACAATCGCATCGTCATCACCGCCGATCTCGACTGTCCAAGGTTGCTTGCCATTGCCCAGGCGGCAGGCCCGAGTGTGGTTCTGTTTCGCGGCGGCGACTGGGGCGACCTTGAGCTGATCGCGCGGATGCGGCAATTCCACATACGCCACTGTTTGGCCCGAACAGTGAGGAAATTCTGCTGACAGGGATAGAGTCCAGCTGCCAGGAGTAATTCTCTATGGATTTTCAGACGTTTCAGACCGAGCTGCGCCGGATCGCTGTCCATGTGCAGAGCTTTGCGGCGATTGGCGCGGCGTTGCGGCTTCGTCAGGCGGAAACGCAAATCAATCCCGAGATCCAAGCTCGACTGCTCGCCGTAGTCGAAGCGGTGCTGCCGGGCGCCCTCGATCGCCTAGAGACAAAGCAGGTTTCTGATTTGCTGGCACATGTGACGCAGATAATCGGAGAGGCAACTGAGCTGTTCGAGAACCCTGACCGGCCTCCCGCGTGGGTTCTTCGAGACCCCGACACACTGCTAGCCTGGGGTCAAGCCTCTCGCCAGAACATCCGCAGTATGATTGCGCTCGCGGCCGACCGTCCAAGATTGGCTGCAGCGTTTACCGGCCGCTTTGTCGATGTCGGTACCGGGGTCGGAGCAATGGCGCTAGAAGCGGCTGAGCAATGCCCGTCGTTGCGGGTTGTCGGCCTTGATATCTGGGAGCCATCCTTGGCGTTGGCCCGCGCCAACGTCGCAGCCAGTCCGTATGCGGCGCGTATTGAGATTCGCGCCCAGGACGTAACGCAGCTCGACGAGCCGGCCGCGTACACCCTGGCGTGGCTGGCTACTCCGTTCATGGCGAGGCCAATAGCCGAGGCGGCGCTGGACCGCCTTGCTGAAGCTCTAGCTCCCAATGGCTATCTAGTGGTCGGTCTTTTCGCGATGCCGCCGGATAAAGCAGGCGCGGCATTTACAGCGCTACGGGTCGTGCGCAGTGGCGGCCACATCTGGGACATCGCCGATATGGAGCAGCAAGTTGTCGCCCGAGGCTTTGTCGATGTGGAGACGTGCTTGCTTCCGCCGACGTGTTTCGTGATAGGCCGCCGACCCTAGGTGAGACGGGCGCGGATTACCTGCATGCCTTTTTCCCGCCGCACAGAGAGGTCATCCTTGGGCTCAGGTGCGGCGCGGGCACAAACTCGTTGGTTTTGCGACCGTCGAAGCGAAGAGATGCGCGTCGGATTTATCGGGCTCGGCATGATGGGCAAGGGCATGGCGGCCAATCTGCAGAAGGCCGGGCATGAGCTGGTCGTGCACGATCTGAGCCGCGCGGCGGCCGAGCCGTTCCTGGCGAACGGCGCGGTTTGGGCCAATTCTCCGAAGCAGGTCGGCGAGCAGAGCGACGTGGTCTTCACCTCGCTGCCGGTGCTGCAGGTCGAGCGCGCCGGCATCCCGCCGCTGGCCGCCGACCCCGAGCGCATCACCGCGATCCTCGACGCCGACAAACAGAAATAAGCCGCGTCTAGCGCCGGAAAAGACTTCGGTAGAAACGGATTCCCGGCCTCGGCCGGTAGACCCGGAACGGGAGGATCGCCAATGACCACGGCCGAAATCGCTGCCGTTCCGCTTTCCGACTTCGATCAGCGCGCCCAGCTGCGCCGCGCGGTAATCGCCAGCACGGTCGGCACAACAATCGAATGGTACGATTTCTTGCTGTATGGCCAGATGGCCGCGCTGGTCTTTGCGAAGCTCTATTTTCCGTGGTCCGACCCCCTGACCGGCGTCCTGCTGGCCTTCGCCGTTTTCGCGGTCGGCTTCGTTGCGCGTCCTATCGGCGCGGCGATCTTTGGGCATTACGGCGATCGCATCGGCCGCAAGGCCGCGTTGATCGCGACTTTGCGGCTCATATGGACTAAACGCATTTCGAGCAGCCGGCGGATTGGCCGTATTCACCGTTCCGTCGGTGCGTAGACCGCGGGGCTGTACCCCGACGGGTGGAGGGGCGGCAGTGGCCGCTCTCTGTTCTCCGCGGCTACGTCTGTCTCCACGCGGATCGGCCGAACCTAACGATGCTAGCGAACACGCTCGTCACGAGGGTCGTCGTCGAGAACATGTGAGCGACCGGCGTCGGAGTTTCGGGGGCGATCTCTCTCGGCGTCCCGCCCGCTTTCTGGGGTGGCCGCGTAAGTGTTAACATCGCTCTTCGAACACCGGCGGCGGGGCTGATCCATGGAATTCGGCGTGGGCATCTTTTTTACCGATTATTCGATCTCGCCGGCGGAGCTGGCGGTGGCGCTGGAGGAGCGCGGCTTCGACTCGCTCTGGGCTCCCGAGCACTCGCACATTCCGGTGCCGCGGCGTACGCCGATGCCGGGGGGCGGCGAGCTGCCCAAGCGGTACTACGACGTCATGGACCCGTTTGTCACGCTGACTGCGGCGGCCGGCGCTACCAAGCGGCTCAAACTGGGCACCGGCGTCTGCCTGGTGATCCAGCGCGACACGATACAGACGGCCAAGCTCGTCGCCTCGATCGACCAGATTTCGGGCGGTCGGTTTCTGTTCGGCATCGGCGGCGGCTGGAACGCCGAGGAGGTCGAAAATCACGGCAAGGACTTCTCATCTCGCTTCAAGAAAATGCGCGAGCAGATCGAGGCGATGAAAGAGGTCTGGACGAAAACGACGGCGGAATACCACGGCGAGATTGTCGACTTCCCGTCGATGATGACTTGGCCAAAACCGGTACAGAAGCCGCACCCGCCGGTGATCGTCGGGGGTGCCTTCCCGTGGGCGGCGCGACGGGCGATCCGCTATGGCGACGGGTGGATCCCGATCGCCGGCGGTGGGCGATACGGCGATCCATTGGAATATCTTCCGCGCTTTCGCCAGATGATTGAAGAGGCCGGCCGCGATCCGCAAAGTCTCCCGGTGACATTGGGTGGTGCGCCGGAAGACCCGGATCTGCTGAAGCGCTACCGCGACCTCGGCGTCGTACGGGTAAACTTTCCGGTGCCGCCGGCCAAGTCGGACGAAGTCGTGCCGATATTGGACCGCCTCGCGGATCTGATACGCAAAGTCGGCTCGTGAGATCAGGCGGCAAGGTGCATCCAGCGCACCTCGTCCCCCGAGCAACCAGGCGCTGACGAAAACCCTGGACGACTAGCGAGACTGCGCCCGGTCTCGTCTGCGCGGCGAGCCGTCGCCAAACACAGCAAATGCCGAAAAACTGGGCTTGGCGACGGCAATTCGCCTTCTCGCCACCGCTCCTCACCGAGCGGTGGCAGCGATCAAAGCCAACATGGCATCGGACTTGCTTCCATGGGTCACGTTGGACCCAACGCGTTTCGCTCGCTGTGACGGCCGCGCGTTGGCCTGCAATGGAGCAATTCTGGGAGGCCGGTTAGCTGTTGCCGCCAAGAAAGGCGCGGGATGAGCCATAACGGTTACATCCGCTGGTTGACTATGCCGGTGCTGAGGAGCCGCAGGCGACCGCCATTCTGGTTGCTGGTTGCGGTAACCGCCTCCGGCACCCTGGCGATGCACATCCTCGTTCCCGTCTTGCCGCTTGCGGCCAAAGACCTCGCTGTCTCGCCCGGGAAAGTCCAGCTGGCGATCACTCTCTATCTCTTCGCTATCGCCGGCGGCCAATTGCTCTACGGTCCGGTCTCCGACAAATTCGGCCGCCGGCCGACCCTGCTGACCGCGCTCGCTCTTTACGTTGCAGCTAGCGCCGTCGCCGGTTGGGCGACGAGCATCGCGACGTTGTTGATCGTGCGTGTCCTGCAGGCGGTGGGCGGCTGTGGCGGGCTCGTACTCGGCCGCGCAATCGTGCGCGACAGTGCTGCTTCGGGCGAGGCCGCCTCCCGCATGGCTCTGCTGACGATGGTTCAGAGCCTCGCCCCTGGTGTCGGCCCCGCTATCGGCGGGTTTCTCGGAGCCTGGTTCGGTTGGCGCTCGATTTTCGTCCTGTTGGCCGGGCTCGGCATCGTCACCCTCGGCGGGGTGTGGTTGGCGCTGCCGGAGACAGCGGCTTCCGCGATGAGCTCCCGCTCCGGACGGATGATGGGCAGCTACCTGCGCCTGCTGCGTTCGCCGGCCTTTTGCGGCTACATGTTCGGCGGCGCGCTCACCAGCACCAGTTTCTTTGCCTATCTGACGGCTTCGCCGTTCATCTTCACGCAGATGCTGCACCGCCCGGCTGCCGAGGTCGGCCTCTACTACCTCGCTGTGATGGGTGGCGTTCCAATAGGCAGCTTCGTATCGAGCCGGCTGGCTGGCCGGGTTCGGTTGTCGTCGCTGTTGCGCGCGACCAGCAGGGTTGCCGTGCGGGGCGCAGCGCTCTTCTTTGCGGTTTCGGCGACAGGACTGCTCAGCGTCGCCTCAGTGCTGGGCTCTATGATCATCTTTTCTATTGGGGTTGGCGCAGCGGCCCCGATCGCGCTCACCAGCGCGATCAGCACCGATCCGCAAATCATTGGAGCCGCCTCGGGCCTCTACGGCTTTGTTCAGATGGCCAATGGCGCGGTTTGTACCTTGGCGGTCGGTTTTATTCCGGCGAATCCGGCATTGGCCGCCGCGAGCGTTCTGCTCGCCTGCTTGCTGCTCGGTCAGGTTTGTTTCGCACTGGCTACCCGGCCGCGGTTTGTGTCGGGTAGTTGAAAGACCGGCCGGCTGGATACAGTCGAGCGGTTATTGGGGGGAGTCATGGCGATCATCGAAGCAGAGCCTTATCCGTTCGATCTCGATCCGGCACGCGCGGGCCTCGTGATCATCGACATGCAGCGCGACTTTCTCGAGCCTGGCGGCTTCGGCGCCGCGCTCGGGAACGACGTCTCGCTATTGCGCCGTACGATCGCGCCGACCCGGCGTCTGCTCGAGGCGGCTCGCAGAACCGGGCTTGGCGTCATCCACACTCGGGAGGGCCATCGCCCCGATCTTGCAGACCTGCCGCCTGCCAAGAAAGCGCGCCGCCGGCTCGCCGCGGGTATCGGCGACCCAGGTCCTATGGGCCGGATCCTGGTTCGCGGAGAGCCCGGACACGACATCATCCCCGAACTCTACCCTTTGCCAGGCGAGCCGATCGTCGACAAGCCGGGCAAGGGCGCATTTCACGCGACCGACCTCGAGGCGATGCTGAAGAACCGCGGCATTACGCAGCTCATCGTCTGCGGGGTTACCACCGAGGTCTGCGTCAATACCACCGTAAGAGAAGCCAATGACCGCGGCTACGACTGCATTGTCGTGGCCGACTGCGTCGGCTCGTATTTCCCGGAGTTCCAAGAGATGGGGCTACGCATGATTAAGGCGCAAGGCGGCATCTTCGGCTGGGTTGCGCCATCCGAAGCGGTCATCGCTGCGCTCCCGGCAGCCGGCGCGTGAGGAGGGGAGGATGAACAGTTCAGCCTTCGCTCCGCGCTGGTGGGTTCCCGGCGACTGGAACGGCTTTTTCGGTCTGTTCACCAATGTCGTCCTCAACGTAATCGTGCTGACCGGACTGTGCCTGCACGTCGTCAATCTGCCGACCGACATCGTCTATGGCCGGATCCTGCCGGCCCTCGGCATCGCGTTGCCATTGGGCAATCTCTATTACGCCTATCTCGCCTGGCGCCTCGCCAAGAATGAAGGGCGCGCAGACGTCACGGCAATGCCTTATGGGCCGAGCGTGCCGCATATGTTCATTGTCGTTTTTCTGATCATGCTGCCGATTTATCTGAAAACCCATGATCCCGCGCTGGCCTGGCAATCGGGACTGGTGTGGTGTCTGGTGATCGGCGCCATCGTGCTGTTGGGCGCCTTCGTTGGACCCACTGTGCGCAAATACACGCCGCGCGCTGCGATGCTCGGCACGCTCGCAGGCATTTCGATCGCCTTCATCTCGATGCGGCCGGCCTTTCTCGGCTGGGAAGACCCTTGGCTGTTCATGCTGTCCTTGGCGGTCGTGCTGGTCAGCTGGATGGCCGGCGTCCGGCTACCTTACGGCCTGCCGGGGGGACTCGTCGCTGTCATACTCGGCACGGCGCTCGCGTGGCTGGCCAAGCTCCTCCACCTCGACGAGTTGATGCAGCCGGCAGAGGTAACAGCTGCCCTTGGCCAGTTCGGTTTGCGTTTGCCCTATCCGTCGACCGACTTCGCCAAGGCGATCGGCGATATCGGGCCCCTCCTCGTCACCGCGGTGCCGCTCGGCATCTACAACTTCACCGAGGGCATGAACAATGTCGAGAGCGCCGCGGCAGCCGGCGACGATTACAGTCTGCGCCAAATTCTCTTGGCCGACGGCACCGGCGCGATCGTCGGCGGGCTACTCGGCAGCCCGTTCCCGCCGGCCGTCTATATCGGACATCCCGGATGGAAGGCAGTCGGCGGCCGGATCGGCTACTCCTTGGCGACCGGCGTCGTGATCGGCGTGGTGTGCTTCCTTGGGCTGACCGCGCTGCTGCTTGCGATCATTCCACTTGTCGCAATCCTCCCGATCCTCCTTTACATCGGTCTCGTCATCGGCGCGCAGGCATTCCAGGCGACACCAACTCGGCATGCCCCAGCCGTCGTTCTCGCGATCCTGCCCAACGTCGCCGCCTGGGCGCAAACCTTGATCGATGGCGCGCTCGGCGCGGCTGGCACGTCAGCCGAGCAGCTCGGCATGGCCAAGCTCGGCGCTGTCGGTGTCGTCTATCACGGGATGGCGCTGCTCGGCGGCGGCGCAGTGCTCGCCGGATTGATCCTTGGCGCCATTGCCGCCTTCATCATCGACCGGAAGTTCGAATGGGGGGCGCTCTTTGCCGGTGCTGGCGCGGTATTGTCGTTTTTCGGCTTCATTCACGGCACCTCGCTCGGTATCGGCAGCTCGCTTCCAGTGGCACTGGGATATCTGATCATCGCCGGGTTTTGCTATGTGCTCAGTCGGCAGAGTTACCCGGAAGTCGTGGTTCCAGCCGAACACGCGGTTGCAGAAGACTGATGCGCCTTGGCGCCGAACGGCAGTGATATGAGCTTTTGCCACCGGCTCCCCAGTTCGATCAACGCGCGGTCGGAAAAAGCCGGTGCAATCAATGAAATTCCAAAAGGAAGCCCAGCTTTGGTAAATCCGGCGGGCAAGGCTATCGCTGCCAAATCGAGCAGATTGACGAAATTTGTGTAGCGTCCGAGATTGGCGTTGAGGCGCAGTGGCTCCGCAGCGATCGCGGCGACTTCGTAAATCGTGCCGGCTGTGGGCAGCAGCAAAAGATCGACCGCTTTGAACACCTGGTCAGTGGCGCGGCTGAGCCCGGCTAGTTCATATTGCGCGTGGTAGACGTCTAGCGCGGTATACGGCTTGCCGCTTTCGATGATCGAGCGGGTGACCGGCAACATCGCTGCGGGATTGTCGCGCAACAGTGCCTCGGTCGCTTGCAGGCGCTCGGCCACCCAGGGACCCTCATAAAGCAGGCGTCCGGCTTCTCGAAACGGCGCGAAACTCGTCTCGGCGCGAGTTCCGCCGGCCTTTTCGAGGATGCCGATCGCCGCGGCGAATAGACGGGCCGCGTCGTCATCGTCAAAAAATTCGAGGTCAGACTCCGGCGGCACACCAAATCGGAAGGGCCTTCCAAAGCTCGGCGTTGATGCAGCATTTGGCGTGCGAGACAGTGGATCCTCCGCATCAAATCCCGCCGCCACGTCGAACACGGCCGACGTGTCGTTGGCCGTCAATGCAAATATCGAGACGCAATCGAGCGAGCGGCAGGCCGGAACAATGCCCCGCGCGCTCAAGCGGCCGCGGGTCGGTTTCAGCCCGACAATGTTGTTAAAGGCAGCCGGAACACGTCCCGATCCCGCTGTATCGGTACCGAGGGCAAAGCTGACGAGGCCTGCCGCGACCGCCACCGCCGAGCCTGAACTCGAACCGCCCGGGATGAAGCGGGCATCGAACGGGTTGCGCGGCACGCCATACGGCGAACGGGTACCGACCAACCCGGTGGCGAATTGATCGAGGTTGGTCTTGCCCAGCAAGATGGCGCCGGCGGCCAACAGCCGAGCCACAACGGGGGCGGTTTCGCCGGGCGTGTAAGCGAAATCGGGGCAGGCCGCGGTCGTCGGCATACCGGCGACATCGATATTGTCTTTGACTGCGAACGGAATGCCAAAGAGCGCCATCCTTTCGACGGCGCTCGGATCGGCCAGCGCCAGCGTATCGAGTTCGCGGGCACGGTCGCGGACCACGCTCTCGCTCACCGGCGATATCCACAGCGCCGGATCGCCCCATTCGCCGACGCGGGTCAGAACCTGATCGACTAGCGCAGCCGCGGAGATCTTGCGGGCGAGAAACCTGGTCCGCAGCGACGCTATTTCGAGCGCCTCACGCATTGTCACGGCATTTGAAATCGGGAAAACTTGCAAGCCTCAGCAACGGACATCTCCTCATGACCGAACAGTATATCCCGGCCGATCCTTATCCTTGGCCCTATGATGGGGATTTGCGGCCTCACAATACCGCGCTCGTCGTTATCGATATGCAAATCGATTTCTGCGGCATTGGCGGCTATGTCGATCGCATGGGCTATGATCTGTCATTGACCCGGGCGCCGATCGAGCCAATCGCCGCGGTGCTTGGCGCAATGCGCCGCCACGGCTTTCATGTCTTCCATACCCGCGAGGGGCACCGGCCCGATCTCGCGGATCTGCCTGCGAACAAGCGCTGGCGCTCGCGGCGTATCGGTGCCGGTATCGGCGATCCGGGCCCGTGTGGTCGCATCTTGGTGCGTGGCGAGCCCGGCTGGGAGATCATCCCCGAACTCGCGCCGCTTCCCGGTGAGCCGATCATCGACAAGCCCGGCAAGGGCTCGTTCTGTGCCACCGATTTTGAATTGATGCTGCGGCTGCGCGGCATCACCAACCTGCTCCTGACGGGCATCACTACCGATGTCTGCGTTCACACGACAATGCGCGAGGCCAATGACCGCGGGTTCGAATGCCTGCTGCTCGATGATTGCTGCGGTGCCACCGACCGATCCAACCATGAACATGCAATCAAAATGATCAAGATGCAGGGCGGTGTGTTCGGGGCGGTGGCTAATTCGACGGCGCTATTGGCCGCGCTCCACTAGCTTTGGGTCGACAAGCTCGCTATCCGATCGCTGTCCCCTCAGGCATGATAATCGGACGCGACGGTCTCGTCGAAACGCGCGCGTTCCGCGGCCATCGCATTGAACACCGGGGTAAGAACCACCGCCACGGCGATGTTGAGGATTACAGTGTAGAGCGCGGTGTAGCCCGGAAAAGTGTAGCCGCTCACTTGAAGCGGAAAGGTCGGGGTCAGGTTGACTGCGGCGGCCATAACTGTGCCGAAGGCTATCCCGACGGCCCAGCCGACGAGCAATGCCCAGTCATTGAACCAGCGCGTGTAGGCGCCGAGGATTACCGAGGGCAATGTCTGGATGATCCAGATGCCGCCCAAGAGCTGAAGGTAAATCGCATATTGCGTCGGCACGAAAATAATGAAAACGAGGGCGCCGAATTTGACGATCAGCGACACCCATTTCGCCATCTGCGCTTCCTGCTTGTCGGTCGGGTTCTTGTTGATGAACTCACGGTGAATATTGCGGGTGTAGAGGTTCGCGGCGGCGATCGACATGATCGCTGCCGGGACCAGGGCGCCGATACCGATTGCGGCAAAGGCGATGCCGACAAACCAGGACGGGAAGCTGTGAAGGAAGAGTGCCGGCACCGCGAAGTTGTTGCCGAACTGCTTGAAGCCGGCGGCGTATTCGGGAAGGCTACCCACCCCGGCGGCAATCGCAAAGAAGCCGACGAGCGCAAGCAGGCCGAGCATGAAGGAATAGCCCGGCAACAGCGCGGCATTCCGGCGGACAGCGCGGCCGCTGCTGGCACTCAGTATTCCCGTCAGGGAATGCGGATAGAGAAAGAGCGCCAGCGCCGAGCCGAGCGCCAAGGTTGCATAGGCGCTGTAGGCGCCGGTGGTATTGGGTCCAGGAGGCGCCAAAAGCAGCTTTTGCGCCGGGACAGCCGCGAAGATCTTGCCGAAGCCGCCGAGCTCGATCGGGATGACAATGACGGCGGCGAAGGCGGTAGTGTAGATCAGGACATCCTTGACGATCGCGATCGAGGCGGGCGCGCGCAGACCGCTCGAATAGGTGAATGCGGCCAGGATCACAAAGGCGATGATCAGCGGCAGATCGGCCGCGAACCCCGTGCCCGAGACGCCGAGCGCGCCGATCACGACTTGCAGGCCGACGAGCTGCAGGGCGATGTACGGCATCGTCGCGACCATACCAGTGATCGTGACCGCCAGCGCCAGCCAGCGATTGCCGAAGCGGCCGCGTACGAAATCGCCCGCCGTAATGTAGTTGCGCTTGTGGCAGACGTACCAGATGCGAGGGAAAACCAGGAAAAAGATCGGATAGGCGACGATCGTATAGGGCACCGCAAAGAACGCGACGGCGCCCGCACCAAAGGCGAGTGCCGGCACGGCAATGAAGGTGTAGGCGGTATAGAGATCGCCGCCGACGAGAAACCAGGTGACGAGAGTACCGAAGCGCCGTCCGCCGAGTCCCCACTCGTGCAGCAAGTCGAGATCGCCTTTGCGCCAGTTGGCTGCCGCAAATCCCAACCAGGTGATGAAGGCAAACAACAGGACGAAGATAATCAGAGCAGTCCAGTTGACGTCCTGCACGATATTCGCTCCCTCCCGATATGCGGCTTATGTCGTCGCGTTAGTCTTCGGTTGTAAAATACACAATCGCGGTAAGCACCGCGCCGATGATTATCCAAAGGAGCTGATACCAGTAGAAGAAGGGCAAGCCGATCCAATCGGGTTCTGCTTTATTGTAAAGGGGCGGCCACAGTACGGCAACGAATTGCACAAGAAGGAGCAAGTACCACCAGCTCCACGCACGTCGCTTCCCGCTTGGTCCGTTCATCGTCTCCTCTCAAAGCTAGCGGCCGCGCGCGAGGCGCAAAGCCTCTCGCGACGGCCGCAGCTAGCGGCTCTTAACCGATACTCCTCGGCTGACCAAGCGTTCAAGCGCAGTCGATACTGGAGCCAACAGCGATGGTGGCTTCTCCCGCAAAGCCCCTATAGTCTCGCGCAGTCGCACCCATTTGCCCCGTGGGCAGAAAGAGTTGCTCGGTGGAACTGCGTAACCTCGGAAGGTCCGGTCTTCTCGTTTCGGTAATCGGCCTTGGCTGCAACAATTTCGGCGGCCGTATCGATTTCGACGCGACGAAGAAAGTCGTGCACAAGGCGCTCGATCTCGGGATCACCTTCTTCGACGAAGCCGATACCTATGGCGACCCCCGCGGCAGCTCGGAGACGTGCCTCGGTCAAATCCTCGGCGACCGCCGCAAGGACATCATTCTGGCGACCAAATTCGCGCGCCCGATGGATGCCGCTGGCCGGTTTCAGGGCGCGTCACGGCGCTACATCCTCGCCGAGGTAGAGGCGAGCCTGCGGCGCCTCAAGACCGACTGGATCGATCTCTATCAGCAGCACCAGCCCGACCCGCTGACCCCGATCGAGGAGACCTTGCGGGCGCTCGACGATCTCGTCCGGCAGGGCAAGGTGCGCTACACCGGCTGTTCTACCTTGCCGGCGTGGCAGGTCGTCGAAGCGCAATGGACGGCGAAGCATCTCGGCCTTCACCACTTCGTCTCGTGCCAGGAGGAATACAATCTCCTCGCGCGCGACCTCGATCGCGAGATGATGCCAGTGCTGGAGGCTTATGGCCTCGGACTGATACCGTTCCGCCCGCTGGCGGACGGTCTGCTAACAGGCAAGTACCTGCGTAGCGCACCGCTACCCTCCGGCTCGCGGTTCGCAACGACGGCAAGGGCGGCAGACCGCAATCTGACCGACGATAATTGGGCAATCGTCGAACGCCTGGAAGGCTTCGCCGTCGAACGCGGCCACACTCTTCTGGAACTCGCTCTGAACTGGCTGGCGCGGCGTCCGGCGGTGGCGAGCGTCATCGCCGGCGCGACCAAGCCGGAGCAGGTGGAGCAAAATGTCCGCGCTGTCGGCTGGGCCTTGACACAAGAGGAGATGCAGGAAATCGATCGGCTGACCGCGTAGTAGGAACTCTGACAACCCCAATGAAGGAGAGACAACATGGATGTTCGACTGGACGGCAAGAGCGCTGTGGTCACCGGCGGCAGCAAGGGGCTGGGCCTAGCGATCGCCGAGGAATATGCCGCCTCGGGCGCCGATGTCACGATCCTCGCGCGCGACCCCGGCACACTCGCCGAGGCCAAGGCCAAGATCCAAGGGCGCGCCCCAGGGCGCAAAGTCGCGGCGATCAGCTGTGACGTCTCGAAGGCCGCCGACATTCGCAAGACTTATGATCAGATCATGTCGGAATTCGGCAAGATCGACATCTATGTCAACAATGCCGGCCAGTCGACGCGCGGCCCGTCGGAGACCTTGACCGACGAGCAGTGGCAGGCCGATCTCGACCTGAAACTGTTCGCGCAGATCCGCTTCTGCCGGCTGATCTTCCCGCAGATGAAGGAGCGGCGCTGGGGCCGCATCATCAGCGTCCTCAATATCGGCGCCAAAGCGCCGGGTGCCGACAGCGCTCCGACCTCGGTCAGCCGCGCCGCCCAGATGGCCTTCACTAAGGCGTTGTCGCAGGAAGGCGCGCCGCACAACGTGCTGGTCAATTCCTTGCATGTCGGGGTTATCGTCAGCGACCAGATCGTCCGCCGCCATCAGCGCGAGGGCGCCAACGTCTCGCTCGAAGACTTCATTGTCCAAGCCGGACGGGCGGTGCCGCTGGGCCGCATGGGCCGTGCCGAGGAATTCGCCAATGTCGCGACCTTCCTCGCCTCCGACGCCGCCTCCTATGTAACCGGCTGCGCCATCAACGTCGACGGTGGTCGTTCGCCGGTGGTGTAAGGGCGCAGCCTCCGGTGTCCTGGGCAGCCTCTCCAGGCTCGCGGGAGAGGCCGCCTTGCTGACAAGCGCAGAGGAGCAGATACTCGTTGATGTTAGGGGTCTCTTTAAGCTCTGGGAGGACAGCAATGAGTATCTTCGGAAACATCATGTCCGCCATATTTGGCCGCTCCCCGTCCGAGGCCTCGGCGGCTCCAGCCGCAGCGACCGCCGCGGCTGCGACACCAGCCGCCCAGTCGGCTCCAGCCGCCGCCTCGGCAACGGGGCCAGTGGATGTCGCCGCGATCATGGATGACCTTGCGGGGCGTGCCACGCAAAAGCTCGATTGGCGAAACTCGATCGTTGACTTGATGAAGCTGATCAACTTGGACAGCAGTCTGACTGCTCGTAAAGAGCTCGCCCAGGAGCTGAGCTACACGGGGGACATGAACGACTCGGCGTCGATGAATGTCTGGCTGCACAAGCAGGTCATGATAAAGCTCGCCGAGAATGGCGGCCAAGTACCCGACGAGTTGAAACACTAAGCTTAGCTGTCGATCCGCATATATTTCTCTTCGAGGGCGCGCCATCGGGCCGTGCCGACGGCGTCCTCGCGCTCCTGGAAGGTGGCGAGATCGGCCTCGATGCGGCGGGTATCGCCATCCTCTTTGAGGGCGGCGAGCACCTTTTGAGCTGCGCGGATCGCGGCGCGGTGAGTCTGTGAGGGGTAAATGCCGAGGCGGAAACCCATCGCTTTCAATTCGCTCGCCGGCACCATCGGCGTCTTGCCGCCTTCAAACACATTGACCAAGGCCGGCCCTCTGACCTGGCGGCCTACTATCCGCAATTCCTCGACATTCTGCGGCGCCTCGACAAAACCAACATCGGCTCCCGCTTCGAGATAGGCGTTGACGCGGTCGATCGACGCCTGCAGCCCCTCGATAGCGCGAGAATCCGAGCGGGCGATGATGACAAAATCGGAATCCTGCCGCGTGTCGACGGCGGCATGGATCTTGCCCACCATCTCTCGCAGGCTGATGACTTCCTTGCCTTCGTAATGGCCGCATTTTTTCGGGCTCACCTGGTCCTCGATGTGGAAGGCCGCGACCCCTGACTTCTCGTATTCGCGTACGGTACGAATAACGTTGATCGCATTGCCGTATCCGGTATCGGCATCGGCGATGACGGGGATGTCGACGGCTTCGACAGTCAGCCCGATAAAGCGAACATTTTCGGACAGGGTCAGCAAACCCAGATCGGGATAGCCGTTTGCCCGCGAATAGCCGCCGCCAGTCAGATAGACCGCCTCGAACCCGGCTTGCTCGACGAGCCGCGCCGTCAGCGTGTCATAGGCCCCCGGCACCATCGTGTAGCCGCGGCGAGCAATTAGCTCTTTCATTCTCTGCCGTGGTGTCATCGTGATCTCCTCCTTTTGAGGGAAATTACTTCCTTTTCGGTGCGCCCTGTGGCTCATAGCGGGGCAATTCGAGCGCGCAAGAGCAGGCGTTCCAGCACATCGAGGGAGGAAGCACCATGTCTAATGGAATTATATCGCGCAGCCTTGACCGTCGCAGCTTGATCCGGGCAGCGGCCGCAGCCGGGGCGGCGCAACTCGCCACGCCCTTTGTCATTACTGCGCGCGCCGCGGACGAGGTCAAATTCGGTCTCAACGATCCGCTCACGGGCACCTATGCCGAACTCGGCAAGAACGAGCAGATCGGATGTCAGTTGGCGATCGAGCAGATCAATTCCAAAGGCGGCGTCCTTGGCCGCAAGGCCCAGCTGCTGGTCGAGGATTCGACAAGCGCCGATACCGGCATCGCTGTCCAGAAGGCGCGCAAGTTGATCGAGCGCGACAAGGTCGATTTCTTCCTTGGCAACGTCAATTCGGCAATGGCAATCGCGCTCGGAGAGGTGTCGAACGAGCTGAAAAAGCTGCATATCGTCACCGGCGGCCATACCGACTCGGTTACCGGCACCGATTGTCATTGGAACGTGTTTCGCGTGTGCAACACGACACGCATGGAAACCAATTCGGTTTCGAAGACGCTGTTCAGCAAATACGGCAAGAAGTGGTATTTCATCACCCCCGACTATGCCTTTGGCCACACTCTGCAAGAGGGGTTCGAGGCCAGTCTCAAGCAGTTCGGCGGCACCGAGGTTGGCGCCTCTCTGACGCCGCTCGGCGCGACCGACTTCTCGTCGTATCTGATCCAGGCGCAGGCAGCCAATCCGGATGTTATCATCTTTTTGCTTGCCGGGCAGGACATGGTCAGCGCGCTCAAGCAGACAGTGCAGTTCGGGCTCGACAAGCGCTTTCACATTGCCGGCGCACAGCAGGAACTCGAAGTGCTCCTGGGCCTGCCGCCCGAGGCGCGTATCGGCACCTGGGTGTTTGAATGGTATTGGGTGCAGCCCGAGGTGCCGCACGTCAAGGAATTCGTCGCCGATATCAGAAAGATCAATAGCGGCAAAGTGCCGACAGCGCGCCATTGGTTCGGTTATGTCGCGACCTGGACCTGCGCGCTCGTCGCCAACGAGCAAAAGACACTAGACCCGGTCAAGCTCGCAAAGGCGCTCGAAAATTTCAAACTGCCGCCCGAAATCGCCTTGATGCCGTACGACACCTTTTATCGTGCCGGCGATCACCAGCTGATGCCGACACTCTATGTCGGCAACGCCGTCGACAAAGGTCCGGAACCAGAAGATTTGTTCAAGGTCGACGAGCTGGTGAAGGGCGTCGACGCCGCATTGCCGGTCGCCGAGACCGGCTGCCATTTGAAATGGCCGGCTTGAGGCGGCGGCGGGAGCCGTGAGGCGGGTTGAGCTAGACGCTATCCCAGCGCTTTCGTGACGCAGCTTCTCCTTTTCAACCTCTTCAATGGCCTGATCATCGGCGCATTCTATGCGCTGATGGCGCTCGGGTTGTCGCTGATCCTCAACCTTTCGGGCGTCATCAATTTCGCGCATGGCGGGTTTTTGGCGATCGGTGGCTATCTCGCATACATGCTGATCCCGCATCTCGGATTTTGGGGTGCTCTGGCGGTCGCACCCGTGCTGACCGCTGGTTTAGGCCTCATCGTCGAGCGGGTCTTGATCCGCCCCCTCTACGGCCGTGATCCCTTGTACAGTCTTCTGCTGACCTTTGGCCTCGCGTTCATCCTGGAGGACGGAACCCGTTACATCTGGGGTGCGGGGACCCTGCCATTTGCCGTCCCCGGTTGGCTGTCGAGCCCGCTCAGCAACACGTTCTTTTTCCTGACCGGCTATCGCATGTTCATGGTCGCGCTGGTGGTTGTTGCGGTGACCGGGCTGTTCCTGATCCTCAACCGAACCCGGCTCGGCATGCGTATCCGCGCTGGAACAATGGACCTCGAGACGGTCTCGGTGCTCGGCGTCAACACGGGGATACTTCGCAACCTCAATTTCGGCCTTGGCATCTACCTCGCCGGCCTCGCGGGTGTGCTCGCCGCCGGCATGCTCGGGTTGCAGCCGACGATCGGCAGTACGCTGATCATGCCGAGCTTTGTTGCAATCATTATCGGCGGCCTCGGCAGTCTGCCGGGCACGTTATTGGGTGGTTTGCTGATCGGCGTCGCCTCGGGGATCACAACAGTGTTCTTCCCCTCGGCGAGCGAGGCAGTGATTTACGTGATCATGGGGCTCGTATTGCTGGTGCGGCCCCGTGGGCTGTTGGGCGAGGAGGGACGGTTTTAGTGAGAGCGCTCAATCAGCGGGCCGCCGATATCGCCGTTTGGCTGCTGCTGCTTGGCATGCCCTATTGGCTCGATTCGGTGGGCGGCTACACGTCGTTGGGAAGCCGCATCCTGGTACTGGCGCTTGCCGCGACGTCGCTCAATTTCCTATTGGGTTTCACCGGTGTACTGTCGTTCGGCCATGCCGCCTATTTCGGCCTCGGCGTCTATGGCGTGGGCCTCACGATCAAATATCTGGTGCCGAGCACATTGGCGGGGATGGCAGTTGGTGTAGTCGCTGGCACGATCGCGGCCGCCATTATCGGCGCGCTGATCGTGCGGCTGCGGGGCATTTATTTCGCAATGGTGACGATCGCGTTCGGCCAGGTCTTCTATTTCATCGCCTATCGCTGGAACTCCGTCACCGGCGGTGACGACGGACTTTCGGGCTGGCAGCGACAGCCGATCGATCTGGGATTTACGACGGTCGATATCCTCGGCAACGACAAGGCCTTCTATTATCTGGTGCTGGTCAGCTTCGCGGTAGCGGTCGCCATCATGGCAGCGCTACTGCGTTCACCCTTTGGCCGCACGTTGCTGGCGATCCGCGAGAACGAGCGCCGTGCGCGCTTTCTCGGCATCCCGGTCGACAGCCACATATGGTTGTCTTGGGTCATTTCATGTCTGTTCGTCAGTCTCGCCGGCACGCTCTATGCGCTCCTCAACAATTTCGCCGATCCGCATGATCTGCGTTGGGACCAGTCGGGCGATTTTGTGATCATGGCAGTGCTGGGGGGCATGCGGACGTTCTGGGGACCCCTGATCGGTGCCGCGATTTTTGTCGTATTGCAGGATTATATTTCGAGCGAGACGGCGAACTGGATGTCGTTCATTGGGTTGTTTTTTGTGCTCGTGGTGCTGTTCTTCCCGCGTGGCGTGCTTGGCCTCATCCAGCGCAGGTCTGCACCATGAGCCTGCTGGAGGTCGCAAACGTCTCTCGTCATTTCGGCAGCCTCATAGCGGTCCGCAACGTCTCGATGTCGGTCGAGGCCGGCGAGCTGCGAGCAGTGATCGGCCCCAACGGGGCGGGTAAGACGACGTTCTTCAATCTGATCAGCGGATTTCTGACACCGACCTCCGGCCGTATCCGGTTCGACAACCAGGACATCACACATCTCTTGCCAGCTCGGCGCGTCTGGCGAGGCGTCGCGCGCACTTTTCAGGTCACCGAAGTTTTCCCTGAGCTATCGGTTCGGGAAAATCTGCGCATCGCCGCCGAAACAGCGGCCGGCTATCGCCTGCGGCCATGGATCTCTCGCGTCGCCGACGCCGAGATCAGCGCGCGGGTCACCGATCTTTCCGACATGGGCGGGCTGAGCGATAAGGAGAACCGGCCGGTCGGAGAGCTCAGCCATGGCGACCAGCGCGCGACCGAGATCATGATGGCCCTTGCCCTGAGGCCGCGGCTTTTGCTGCTCGACGAGCCGACCGCGGGAATGGGCGATCAGGAGACCTTCGACATCACCCAGCTCATTCGCCAACTGCACAGAGACCACAAGCTCTCGATCGTGCTGATCGAGCATGATATGCGAGTGGTCTTCCATCTCGCCGATCGCATCATGGTGCTGGCCGAGGGCGCCATGCTGGCCGAAGGCACGCCTGACGAGATTGCCGCCAACGAAGCCGTTCAGGCCGCGTATCTCGGGGAGGCTGCATGACGGACGTGGCGCTCTTGGCGGAGGGGCTGCAAACCTATTACGGTAAGAGCCACATCCTGCACGAGGTCAGTATCGAAGTGCACGAGGGCGAGATCGTCACCCTCCTCGGGCGCAACGGTGCAGGTAAGACGACCACTTTGCGGAGCCTCGTCGGGTTGACGCGCGCTCGCGAAGGCGCGGTGCGGATTTTCGGGCAGACCACTACCGATTGGCCGCCATACCGGATTGCCGCACTCGGGGTCGGGTATGTGCCGGAAGGACGGCACATCTTTCCCAACCTGACTGTCGACGAGAACCTGAAAGTGCCTGTCGAGCGGCCAGGGCCATGGACGATCGCGCGCATCCGTGCGTTGTTTCCCCGTTTGGCGGAGCGCCGCGGTAGCAAAGGTCGTCAGCTGTCGGGCGGCGAGCAGGAGATGCTGGCGATTGCCCGCGCACTGATCCTCAATCCGCGACTGCTGATCCTCGATGAGCCATCGCAAGGCCTCGCGCCGCTGATCGTGCGGGAGGTCTTCAAGGTCGTCATTGCGGCACGTCAGGAGGGCATCTCGGTCCTCCTTGTCGAGCAGAATGTGCGCGCCGCGACCGAGATTGCCGACCGCGCCTATGTGCTGGATGACGGCCGCGTGGTTTTTTCGGGCGCGGCCGCCGAATTCGCCCGGGACGAGGAACGCGTTCGCGCACTAGCTGGTGCAAGCGCGGAAGCTTGGTCCGGCGCTGACGTGGCATCGTAGCGACTTACTTTGGCGTCCTGGCCGAGGGGTGGAACAGCTGCTCGCCGTTGATCTGGTATTCGGCGATCGCAGCTTGCCCCTCAAACGAGGTTAACCAGTCGGCAAGACGGCGCGCAGGCTCTTGCTTGACTTCCGGGTGCTTCTGGGGATTGAGCAGGATCACATCGTAGCGGTTCAGCAGCCTCGGATCGCCTTCGATCAGCACGGCAAGCTCGCCCTTGTTGCCAAAGCTGAGCCAGGTGCCGCGGTCGGACAATGTGTAGGCCCCCATCGCAGAAGCGGTGTTGAGCGCCGCGCCCATGCCGGCGCCGATATTGCGGTACCATGAGCCTGCGCCTGCTTTGGCTGGGTCGATCTCGGCTGTGCGCCAGAGGCGGTGCTCAAGAGCATCAGTTCCACTCTTGTCGCCGCGCGAGACGAATGGCGCATGCACCCCGGCGATCGCCGTCAGAGCCACGACGGCATCGTGGCCGCCAGCGATATGAGCCGGGTCCGAGCGTGGGCCCACTACGATGAAATCGTTCCACGCGATTTGCCGGCGGTCGATCGTCGTGGTTATTGTGCGGGTGTAGCCGGCAATATTACCGCCGACGATCAGGATTGCTCCGACCTCGGAAACCGTCCGGCCGAACCCGGCGAGGACGGCGACGAGAATTTGAATCCGTTCGATGGCGAGCAGGTGAGGGACCGCTCGCAGGCGGGAGGCTCCGTCGACCATCAGGACGCCACCATATTGGGTCCAAGCAGTCTCGACGGCTCGGTGAACCAACGCGGTCACGATCGGCGTGGCAAGAATAAACTGGGCCAACACCATGGCTATAGGGGTGAACAGCAAACCCGTTACGCCGACCGGGCCCGAGCGGGACAGCAAGAGGTATAGGGCAAGACCGACCACGACCGGCGGAAGGCCGAGAAACGCATTGGTCAAAATCACAAGGGGGTGGCGGCCGGGGAACGAGCGCACCGCTAATGCGGCACCGAGTGATGTGCCGGCCAGGGTTGCCAGAGAGGTTGCGGTTAGGCTGACACCGAGAGAAAGGCCGACGATCTGCCAGAATCCCTCGGTATCCAATACCGCCCAAAACCCCGAAGCGGGCACCGATCAGCAAAGCCCCGCAGCGCTGCAACGGATGGTCTCGAAAATTGTCGGCAACGGCCGCGATGTCCAGCACCGGCAGCACCCTCCGTCAAACCCCGGACGGATGGTTTGTCAGTCCAGATTCACTGGAATGGCGAAGGCGAGCATTCTGCTGGCGACGGCCGACCCGTTCACCTTCGGGGTTGAGGAGGCTGCCGCTATCGTCCCGATCCGTAGCGCCGGCTCGACGAGACGGCGGGCCAGCGCTCCTGTTCGGATCGTTGTCGTCCGTCACCGGCCCGCAGCAGACTGCGGCCGCCGGAAGCGGCGTCGGCGGGTTCGCAGGAGTCCTTCGATGCCTGCGCCCGCTCGCGGCGCAGTTCCTCCAAACGTGCACGGATCGTGGCAAAATCGTCGGCAGCGCGAGGTCTGGTCACGTTCCCTCCTTAATGCTTCGTCGAGCTTCGATGCGGCTCGAGCGGTTATGGGTTGGGCGGCCGATGAGCTGGCCTGCCTCACCCTCGCGCACCGACGGGCCTCGAAGCAAGGGGAAATCACGGCACCGAAGCGATCAGATCGTATGCCTCGGCGATCAAACGGCCAGCTTCCGCCTCGTCAATCGGCCGGCGGTTGAAAGCGGCATCCTCGAGCATATCGATCATTTCACCCGCGATCTGGTTCCGCCGCTTGGTGATCGCATCGAGCCGCGCTTCGAGCGACGCATAGGTTACGTCGTCGCCCTCGAGCGCGGTGGTCGAGATCCCGGTCAACGTGCGGGCGCCAAGCGTGCCGCGCGGTGCGTTGATCTGCTTATAGGCCTCCGCCAGCGCCGAGAGCGTATCGCGATGATCCCGCAGTGAATCCGGGATGGCTTCGTCGACGAGGGCCTCGAACAGCACGCGGCCGTCATGTGCGTAATCGTCCGTGAGCCCTGCCAGCCGAAGGATCGTCGGCCGGATATCGGTGTGGTCGCTAAAGATGTCGCCGAACCGCCCCTTGTTGAGTACGCCCGGGCCAACGACCCCGAGCCAGGTCTTGGTGATCTGGTTCTGGAAATCACCGTGGTTCCAGGCGAAGCCAGCGTTAGGCGCAAAACAGCTCGCGGCATTCTGCGCTGGCGTGCAGGTTGGCGGCGGGGTCTTTCCAGAGGTGAGGAAGAAATAGTCGGGATTGGCGAACAGGATAAAGTTCGGCGTCCGGTTCGGGTCGGCCGTGATCATGTGCAGCAGGTCCTGCTCGGCGTAATCGGCGAGAGCCTTTGTTATGTGATTGGTGCCGCCGTTCGGCCCGTCATACACATCGAACCCGAGAAGCTTGCCCGATTCACGCTCGAGGTTTCGTGTCGCCGGGTCGGTCTGCCCCGGGTTGCCGTTGATGTAGAAGGTCGGCGCGTCGTCGAAATGAATGCCAAAGGGCGTCGTGTCGCCGAGTTCGGTGGCGATTATCGAATCGAGATTGGCGTCGATCTCGCCTATTGTCGCATAAGTGCAGGGCGTGTTGACGCCGTCGCAGTTTGCGGGCGAAGGCGGCCCGCCGGCGAAATGATCGTTTTCGTCGGCGGTGATGACGAAGAGCGTGTTCTGCTTTGTTATGCCATCCGCGGCAAGGCGGGCAAAGAATTTGCCGAACGCGTCGTTGTAAGCGGCAAGCTGCTGGACATAGCCGGCTTCGCCGGGGCCGAAGGCGCGATCGTTGACATGATCGTCATGGGCATCGGCGATATATCCGTAAACCACCGGTACACCCGCCTCGAGCATCGTTGCCAGATAGCCCAATGTTTGTGACGCTGACGGATCGAAGCCGGGGAAACCTATGTTTGGCGGGGTGGAAGAGTCGGCGATGACGTTACCGTCGAGATCCGCAACCGGGCCGTTGGGCGAGATCTGCGGCTGGACATTGGCGTTGCCGTATAGAGCGGTGAACCCGCTATAGCCACCCGGCTCGTCGCTCAGAATGTCGGCGGCGCTGTGTTGTGCGCAGAGCGGAGTGTTCTGCGCGCAGTGGACGATGATCCCTTCGAAATCGGCAATCGCCTTGTTGCGGTTGCTGGCCGCCTCCATGGCTTGCGGCGAGTTGGGGCCGAACACGTTGTTGATGTCGCTGCCGACATTCTCGAACTCGATATTGGCGATCGAGAAGGCTCCGACGTCACAGCCGGCACGGGTGAACGGCACCCACGGCGCCGGCGCATTCTTGCCGCGCTTGTCGAGCATCTCCGGCAACCCATCGGCCAAGACATCGGTCCAATAAGTAAATGAGCTTGGGAAGCTCGCGACACCATTCTGGCCGAAGAGACCGAAACTGTTACCGATCGAGAAGCCGAATTTGTCGCCGTAGACCCCGGTCAACGAGGTCACGATATCGACCGAGGTATGCGAAATGAGCGGGGTGTGATGGTTGGTGAAAAGGGTTCCCTCACTTTCGAGAAAACTCAATAGATTGGGGATCTGCTCGAGATCTGAGGGCACATTTGGATTGTCGCGGCGCAGGTGAACGTTGTCGAATTGAATATAGACGATGTGCTGAATACCGTTGCCGAGGTTACAGCGGGTTGGGCTCGGCTGCGCGGCTGTTGGTTCGACAAGCGCGACGGCGGTCGATAGCGCGACCGCGAAAAATACAATTCCCCTCATCTTCTGGTTCCCCCATCCAGGCCAACGCTGAAGCAGCGGTGGCGCGGGCGCGGAACCTACTCGGAGAGTGTTACCGATCTAGGTCAGAAGAATTGCAGGATCATGACCGTTGCGTCGTCGCGCTTCCCGTTCAAAGGATGGCGCGAAGCAGTGGGGTTCGCCGGAATACGGCAGCGCTCAACGCAAATGTCGCCGCCGCGCTCATGCAGGTGAGCATCACGAATTTGATAAGCGGTGGCCACCAAAGACCGTGCAATATAAGTGCAAAGGTGATGACGATCGGGGGATGAAAAACGTAAACACTGAATGCATTATCGGAGAGAAACTTCGCAATCGGTCCTTGTGAATTGAGTTTTTCGCGGAAGAGCACCAAAAGGCCGAGAGAAACAGCGACGCAGGTAAACGCCTCCCACAGGTTGATCGCCGCACTCTGCCAGTACCATCCGCCGAGATAGGGTGTGCTGTTCCCGTCGAAGGCGCCACCCGTGATCAGGATGGCGAGCCACGCAGCAAACCCACCCGGCAAGACGATTGCCAGCCACCGCATACCAGACGAGAACGGCACGCGCAGCAACCACCCTTTGCGTGCAACGAGGACCCCAGCGCTGAACAGCAGGATGTATTGCGAAAAATCGCCGAGATGCATGTTCAAGAAACTCGTATCGGCGGGCTGCACCAGTCTGATCAGAAATGTGAAGGCGGCCATTATCAAAGCGAAGCTGATCAGTGTTGTCGTTCCCGGCGGGGATGCGAGCTCAGAATCAGGCGAAGCGCGGCCGCGGGGTCGGGCTCGAAAGCCCGCATACACTACGCAGAATAGAAGGAGTGCGAGGCAAAACCATAGCGGACCGTTTTCGGACAGAACTTCCAGATCGATGATGTGATGCCACCATTCCCGGAAGAACGAAGACCCTTTTGCCCGCCACGAGTGAGCTACGTAATACTCGGTGACCGGCCCCAGCACGAACATGTAGAAGAGAACTGGTAACCCCAGCCGGAATGCGCGGTCTCGAACGAACTGCACCGAGCCCTTTCTGTCGAACGACGGGGGGACAAAATAACCGGCAATGAAAAACAACAGTCCCATGAAAAAGGCCTGCAAGTACATCTGCCAAGCAGCGAAAGTCAGCAAGCTCGGCAGCCCGAGGTCCGTCCGGTCCACGTAATACCAGTTGCCCAACGGGCTATAAGTATCGGCTGCGTGCATGCTGATGACCAAAATGATCATCGTCGAACGGAGATTGTCGATGAACAAGAGGCGTCGACCGGGCCCGGCCGCTGTCGGCAACCGCCGAGCAGCCTGGTCTTGCTCCTCGTCGACACGTTGAGCTTGCATTAACCCGCGAGGCGGGCCACCTGGAACGGGCAAGCATTGAGCCGGCTGAACGGGAGACGAGGGAGGAATGGCCACGCTTGATGACATCGTTTCGGCGGCCGCCAAGGTATTTCGAACCAAAGGCTATCACGCGGCCACCGTCCGCGACATCGCCGATGAGGTCGGTATCCTCAAGGGCAGCCTTTATCATCATTTCGCAAGCAAGGAGGAGCTGCTTTATCTTGTCGTCAAAGAGCCGATCGCGCAGATGTACCACACGATTAGCGAGATCGCCGCGGCCGATGTCCCAGCCGCCGAGAAGCTTCGGCAGGCGATCTTGGCGCACCTCGAAGCATTCGATCGTCACTATCCCCACCTTTTTGTCTATCTTCGCGAACGGGAGTCAGTGAAACGCCGGTTTCGCGAAATGATCGGCTTCTCGCCCAAAGAGTACGAGCGGTGTTGGCAGCAGATCCTGCGCGAAGGCATCGAGAATGGTGAGTTTCGCCCCGATCTCGATATTCAGGTAACCTCGTATGGGATGCTGGGAATGCTGAACTGGTCGTACAAGTGGTATGATCCACAGGGCCGCCTGAGCGTCCGCGAAGTGGCCGAGGAATTTACGTCCTTGGCGCTCGCCGGCATCGCGGCCGATCAGCCGCGCGCGGCTGCACCGACGCCGAAGCGGAGCCGCCTCAACCCGGCTCACTGATCCCGGCGCCGCCAAGCAGGCGGCGACCGCAACTCATAAGCCAGATTTCGCTGCAGATTTGCTGCAGATGCAGGAACAGCCGGCTGTCGAGACAACTCATCGTCGTAGCCTGGCGCCCAAAAGCGCCGTTGGTGAGGGTTGACAGCATCCGCCCACGGACCTAGCGTCAGGGGATAACCAAACGATCGTTTGGTTTCCGGGTTTCGCCATCTACCCGAAAGGAGCTGGGTTATGGGTCGCGCTTATAACGTCATCGACGCCGACGGGCATATCCTCGAGCCGTTGGATCTGTGGGACCAATACATCGACCCGGCCTTCCGCGACCGCGCGCCGCGGGTCGTCAAAGGAGAGAATGGCAAGGAGCGGCTCGTCATCGAGGAGCACATGGTCGGCGATAGCCGGATCGGCATCGGCCGGATCGGCGGAGTCGGGGCGCGGCAGGGTGTCGTGGAGGCCGACACGATGGCGTACAAGGACGGCAAACCGGGCGGCTTCGATCCGCATAAGCGCATCCCCGATATGGATGCCGATGGCATCGATGCCGTCTTCCTTTATCCGAGCCTTGGCCTGTTCTCTGGGGCGATCCACGACCCGGAGCTCGCTGCCGCGACCTGCCGTGCCTATAACCGCTGGCTCGCCGATTACTGCAGGCCCTATCCCGACCGCCTGTTCGGTGTCGCGATGCTGCCGATGCAGTCGATCGACCTCGCGATTGCCGAAATGCGGTTTGCCCGCAAGGAACTGGGTTTCCGTGGCGGCTTTTTGCGGCCCAACCCATACAACAACAAGATGATCCACCACCCCGATTACGAGCCGTTCTGGGCCGCGGCGGAGGATCTCGATTTCTCGATCGGCTTCCACGAGGGTGCCTCGAGCGGCATGCCGACGGTCGGCGTCGATCGCTTCGAAGGCCGCGGAGCGCAGCACATCATCTCGCACACGATGGAGATGATGCTGGCCTGCATGAGTGTGATCTGGGGCGGGGTGTGTGAGCGGCATCCGAAAATCCGGATCGCCTTCCTTGAATCGGGCGGCGGCTGGATCGCACCGTGGCTCGACCGCATGGACCGCCACTTCGATGACCAGGGCTTCAACGATTCCGGCTTGAAGACCCGTCCGAGCGAGCTGTTCCGGCGCAATTGCTGGATCTCGTTCGAACCGGTCGAAGGCAGCCTCAAGGTGCTGGCCGACTATATCGGCCCGAACAAGATCCTGTGGGCGACCGACTACCCGCACTCGGACGGCTTCTTCCCGGGGGCGCCAAAAATGCTGCTGGATCGCCTCGCAGGAGCGTCGCCGGAGACCAGGCATGGCGTCATGGCGGGCGGCGCGATGGGCTTCTACGGGCTGAACTGATAAGATCCCGCCCCTGCTATAGTGGGGGCCTATATCGGGCCCCGCTATAGCTGAGGTTGCTCCCGGCGGAGGCGCAATATGCCCATTCTCGACACCCGGCAAATGCCCGTCATAGAAAAACTGCCGGGCTGGCGCGGCCGTCTCTTCCATTCTTCCAGCTCGACTTTCGGCCATTGGGATTTTAGTGCAGGATCATCGATCCACCCGCACAGCCATCCTCAGGAAGAGGTATGGGAGATCCTCGACGGGGAACTGGAAGTGACGATCGATGGAGCGGTACACGTCGCTGGGCCGGGGATGGTCGCCATTGTGCCGGCCAATGCCACCCACGCAGTGAGAGCTCTCTCCAACGGCAAGGCCATTGTCGTGGACCACCCACTGCGCAAGGATTTTTGAGCAGAGAAGATACGGAAGGACAGCATGGCCCCCTCGCAAGCAGTAGCACACAAAGTTGAGGCAGATACGGCCACCGATTTTGACGCGGTCATCATCGGCGCCGGCGTTTCCGGCCTCTACCAGCTCTACAAGCTGCGCGAACTCGGTTTGAGGGCGCGGGTGTTCGAGACCGGCACCGGCGTCGGCGGAACCTGGTATTGGAACCGCTATCCCGGCGCCCGCTTCGATTCAGAAAGCTGGACCTACGGCTATTCGTTTTCCCAGGAACTGCTGGACGAGTGGAAGTGGGAAGAGCATTTCGCCGGTCAGCCCGAGACCGAGCGCTATCTGAACTATGTCGCCGATAAATTCGATCTGCGTCGCAACATCCAGTTCAACAGCCGCGTGACCGCGGCGCACTACCGTGAGGAGACGCGCAGCTGGGACGTGATACTGGAAGACGGCAGGCGCTACTGCACGCGTTTCCTGGTTACCGCGATTGGCGTGCTCTCGGCCGCGACGATGCCGCGCATATCCGGGGTCGAGAGCTTCCTCGGCCAGTCTTGCCATACACACTACTGGCCCAAGGAACCGGTAGGGTTCGAGGGTAAACGCGTCGCGGTGATCGGCACCGGCGCGACCGGCATACAGACCATCACGGAAGTGGCAAAAACCGTCGGTCACCTGACCGTGTTCCAGCGCACGCCGCAATGGTCCGCGCCATTGCACAACGGAAAGATCAGCGACGAGGAGATGCGCGATATCCGGGCCCATTACCCTGAGATCTTCGCGCGCTGCCAGGAGACCTATGGCTGCTTCATCCATACGACCGACCCGCGTGCCACCGATGAGGTGACGGAAGCGGAACGCGAGGCATTCTGGGAGAAGCTCTATAGCGAGCCCGGTTTCGGCATCTGGATGGGCAATTTCCGCGATATCCTGATTGATCGCAAAGCCAACGCACTGATCTCGGATTTTGTCGCACGCAAGACCCGTGAGCGTGTCAAGGATCCGGTCGTCGCCAAGAAGCTGATCCCGAAAAATCATGGCTTCGGCACCCGCCGTGTGCCGCTCGAAAGCGGGTATTTCGAGGTTTACAACCAGCCCAATGTGAAACTGGTCGACATCAACGAGACGCCGATCGAGCGCATCACTCCGACCGGCATCAAGACCAGCGACGCAGAATACGAGTTCGACATCATCATCTACGCGACCGGCTTCGATGCGATCACCGGCAGCTTCGACCGCATCGACATCCGCGGCGTCGACGGCGCGTCGCTGAAGGAGAAATGGAAGGACGGTCCGCAGACCTTTCTCGGCATTCTGGTGGACGACTTCCCGAACATGCTGATGGTGATGGGCCCGCATGCCGGGCTCGGCAACTTTCCGCGCGCCGCCGAGTACAGCGCCGATTGGGTGACGGGACTGATCCGCTTCGCGCACGAGCGCGGCCTCACCCGCATCGAGGCCACCGCGGCGGGCGCCACTGGCTGGACCGACCATGTCATCGCGTCGAGCGAGGGCTTGCTGTTCACCGAGGTCGACTCGTGGATGACCGGCATCAACCGCAATGTCGAGGGCAAGCAGGTCCGCCGCATCATGCGCTACAGCGGCGGCCACCCCAAGTTCCGCGAGCATTGCGAGGCGGTCGTGGCGAACGGCTATCGCGAGCTCTCGCTGGCTTAGGAGAAGATTATGGACGTCGGCATCCAGATGGTGCTCGCCACTTACGGCTGGCGGGGCATGAGCGACGATCAGGCGTGGGACGAGGAGATCCGGCTCGCGCGCCTCGCCGACGAGCTCGGCTTTGACGCGCTCTGGGCGGTCGAGCATCACTTCAACGACTACTCCTTCTGCCCCGACAATCTTCAGCTGATGGCCTATCTGGCCGCGCTGTGCCCGAATATCGACCTCGGCACCGCAGCGGTGATCCTGCCCTGGAACGACCCGCTGCGTGTCGCCGAGAAGGCGATCGTGCTCGACCTGCTGAGCAAGGGGCGGCTGCGCCTCGGTCTCGGCCGCGGCCTCGCGCGCCGCGAATTCGCCGCGTTCCGCCAGACGATGGAAGAAAGCCGCGAGCGGTTCGACGAAAGTGCCGCGATGATCCTCGAGGCGCTGCGCACCGGCTGGATGGAAGGCAACGGCAAATACTACCAGCAGCCGCGCATCGAGCTTCGGCCGCGGCCGAAATACAGCTTTGACGGCCGCATCTATGCGGTCGCCGCGAGCGACGACTCGGTCGAGGCATGCGCCCGGCTCGGCGCGCGGATGGTGATGTTCGCCGACCGGCCGTGGCCGCTGCGCATGCCTGCGATCAACCGCCACCGTGAGCTCACCCGCCAGTATCACGGCCGCGAGGCATTGCCGATGCTGATCGCCGATTTCTGCGTCTGCTGGCCCGATCTCGCCGAGGCCGAGGAAATCTCTCGCCGGCATATGGGCTCGTTCGTGCAGAGCAATGTCGAGCATTACGAGCTGATGAGCGACCACTTTTCGACCGTGAAGGGCTACGACGCCTACGCGCAAAAATCCGAGATCGTGCGCAAAACTGGGCTCGACGGCATGACCGAGGGCTTCATGAAGGCCGCCGTGTGGGGCCCGCCCGACCGCATTCTGCGCATGCTCGAGGAGCGGCGCGGCGTGGTCGGCGATTTCGAACTCGCAACCTCGTTCCGTTTCGGCGGGATTCCCTTCGCGGTCGCCGAGAAATCGATGCGGCTCTTCGGGAAGGAGGTTCTGCCGGCAATACAGTCCTGGCAAACCGCCCACGCTCCGGCGGTCGTCGAGCGGGTGGCGGCAGAATAGATACCGCGTCTCGAAGGCCGGCGCATCCTTATCACTGGCGCCGCCTCCGGGATCGGGCGGCGGACCGCGGAGTTGTTCGCGGCTGAGGGCGCAGCGCTGACCTTGCTCGATCTTAACCGTGAGGGACTGGTAGAAGTTGCCCAGGAGACGCGCGCCCTCGCCGTCGAGGCGGATGTGACGCAAGAGGAGTCAGTGACGCGAGCCGTCGAGCAGGGTGTGACTGCAATGGGTGGGATCGACGGCGTGGTGAATGCCGCAGGCATCGTGATTCACGGGTCGGTGCTCGATGTCGGGGTTGCGTCCTGGCAGCGCGTGCTCGATGTCAATCTGACCGGCACGTACATCGTGGTGCGCTGCTGCCTGCCATGGCTTGCCAAGGCACCTTTTGCGACAATCGTGAACATTGCTTCGGGGCAGGGCCTTCTGCCCAATACCCCGAACATGACGGCGTACTCGGCCTCGAAAGGCGGTGTGGTCAATCTGACGCGGGCTCTCGCAGCCGAGTTGGCGCCCTCCATTCGCGTCAACAGCGTCTGTCCCGGCATGGTGGACACCCCGATGACTGCGGGCCTTGAGCGTCAGTTAAATCGGTATGCGCTCCAGCGCATCGCAGACCCGCTGGAGATCGCACAGGCGATCCTGTTTCTGACCGGTGCGGAATCGTCCTTCGTCACCGGCGCAGCGCTAGCGGTCGACGGCGGACGTACCTTCCACTGAACGCCAATGGCGCCGCGACTGTCGTCCCGGCGCAGGCCGGGACCCAGGTTTGCCGTGGATACCGGCCTGCGCCAGCATGACGAAGGAAGGTGGGCTAACGCTTGCCCCATTTTTTGTCTTCGACGGTCTCTTCCTCGACTTCGTAGAACTGGTCGAGGCCCACCAGGGTTTCGATGTCGTGCCGGGCGGTGACGCAGGCGTCCTGGCTGAGACCGGTGAATTCGCCCTTCTCCCTCAGTTCGGTCAGCGCCTGCTTGGCGTAATGGAAGCTGACCAGCAGGTACAGTATGGCGTCGATGCAGGCCTTGTAACCCATATCGGCCAGTTGCGCGGAGCTCGGGGTTGGACGATTGTCGCGGTTGCCGAGGCTGCGCACATAGACCAGCGGAATTTTTGCGAGCTTTGTCGCCTGGCGCAGTTCTTCCGGTGTGCGCGGGAAGATCATGCCCATATCGGCGCCGACATCAGCCGCCATGTTGATCCGCGTCACCGCCTCCTCCAACCCCTCGAAGCGGCAGGAATCGCTGCGCGCGATGATCACGAAATCCTTGTCGGTTTCGTCGCGCTGGCGGCAGGCGAACTTGATCTTGTCGGCGAAATCCTTCCGCGGGATCACGTGCGCGACGTATTTGTGGTAATGCGCGCGCTTGGGGTAGAGCTGATCCTCGATATGGACGCCGGCGATCCCGGCATGGATGAATTCCTTGACCGTGCGCATCGCGTGCAACGGCTCGCCAAAACCGGCGCCGGCATCGGCGACGACAGGGACCTTCACCACCTTGGCGATGTCGCCGGCTGTGCGCACCTGCTCGTCCATCGTCAACAACGGTTCGGAAGTACAGCGGGAACCGCCGGTCACAAAGCCGCCGTTGTACACGGTCTTGAACCCCAGGCTCTCGATCAGCCTGCCGCCGAGCGGGTCATAGGCCACAGGCATGTCGATGAAGCGCTCCTCGGCCAGCAGCCGGCGCAGTTCCGCAGATTGATTGATCATCAGTGTCTCCCGGGAGAAGCTAGTCCCGAACAGCTTGCAGGGTTGACACTCTCAGGCGCAAGGCATAGCGTCAAGGCTAAACCAAACGAGCGTTTGGTTTCGCAGTTTCGCCACTGACCCGAAAGGAGCAGGGTTATGGGTCGCGTTTACAACGTCATCGACGCCGATGGGCACATCCTCGAGCCGCTCGATCTGTGGGACAAATATATCGACCCGGCCTTCCGCGACCGGGCGCCGCGGATCGTCAAAGGCGAGAACGGCAAGGAGCGGCTGGTCGTCGAGGAGCACCAGGTCGGTGACGGACGGCTCGGCATCGGCAGGATCGGCGCGGTCGGCGCGCGGCAGGGTGTCGTGGAGGCCGACACGATGGCCTACAAGGACGGCAAGCCCGGCGGGTTCGACCCGCACAAGCGCATCCCCGACATGGACGCCGACGGCATCGACGCCGCTTTCCTCTATCCGAGCCTCGGCCTCTTTTCCGGCGCAATTCACGACCCGGAGCTCGCCGCAGCGACCTGCCGCGCCTACAACCGTTGGCTCGCCGATTATTGTAAGCCCTATCCCGACCGCCTGTTCGGCGTCGCGATGCTGCCGCTGCAATCGGTCGACCTCGCGATCGCCGAGATGCGGTTTGCCCGCAAGGAGCTGGACTTCCGCGGCGGGTTCATCCGCCCCAACCCCTACAACAACAAGATGATCCATCACCCCGATTACGAGCCGTTCTGGGCGGCGGCGGAGGATCTCGACTTCTCGATCGGCTTCCACGAGGGCGCATCGAGCGGCATGCCGACGGTCGGCGTCGACCGTTTCGAAGGCCGCGGCGCCCGCCACATCATCTCGCACACGATGGAGATGATGCTCGCCTGCATGAGCGTCATTTGGGGCGGGGTCTGCGAGCGCCATCCGAAGATCCGCATTGCCTTCCTCGAATCTGGCGGCGGCTGGATCGCGCCGTGGCTCGACCGCATGGACCGCCACTTCGACGACCAGGGCTTCAACGATTCCGGTCTGACGACACGGCCTAGCGAGCTCTTCCAGCGCAATTGCTGGATCTCCTTCGAGCCGGTCGAGGGCAGCATCAAGGCGCTGGCCGATTATATCGGCCCGCACAAGATCCTGTGGGCGACCGACTATCCGCACCCGGACGGCTTCTTCCCGGGGGCGCCGAAAATGATCATGGATCGTATGGAAGGACTGTCGGCAGAGACCAAGCACCAGGTCATGGCCGGCGGCGCAATGGGCTTATACGGACTTAACTAACATTAAAGACAGCAGCGGGCCCCTTCGAGGGGCCCGCGGTGCTACAGTGTGAATGTCGTGAGGAGGGAGGGTTATGGCTATCGCGATTCAAGACGACATGTTCACCCCGGACGTCATCGCCGATCCCTATGCCTATTATGGGCGGCTGCGCGACGAGGATCCGGTACATTGGAACGACACTTATGCGTTATGGGTCATCACGCGGCATGATGACGTGACTTGGATGACCCGGCATAACGAGCTGTTCTCGTCCGCCGTATTCAAGAACGACCCGAGGCCCGCCTATCCGGCGATCGACGAGTCCGATCTCGGCCTCTACGAATACGTCCGGAACTACCAGGCCGACCAGTTCATCCAGCACGATCGCCCCGAGCATCTCGACATGCGCAAGATCGTGCATGGATACTTCACGCCCAAAGCGATGGAATCGTGGCGGCCGTTTGTCGTGAACGCCGTCAAGGAGCTCCTCGACGAGGCCGAGGAGAAGGGGTCGATGGATGTCATGCGAGATCTGGCGACCCCGTTGCCGGTGCTCGTCATCGCGCGGATGATGGGCGTGCCCCCCGAAGATCGCCCCTATGTCCGCCAGCTCGCGGAAAAGCTGCTCTACATCGGCCGCGGCGAATACGACCGCATGCCGATCCTGACCGACGGCATGAAAGGAATGGTGGATTACGTCTCGCCACTGGTCGACGAACGCATCGTCAAGCCAGGCGACGATTTCATCTCGGTGCTGGCGAGCGGCGAGAAGAAGGGCGTCTTCAGCCGGCATCAGGTGCTGGTCAACACCTCGCTGCTGCTGTTGGCGGGCCACGAGACGACGATCAACCTGATCTGCAACGGCACGTTGTCCTTCATCCAGCATCCCGACCAATGGGCGCTGTACAAGGAGGATCCGGCCGGCCGGGCCAAATGGGCTACCGAGGAGTGTCTGCGCTATGACGCGCCGGTCAAGTCGATCCAGCGGCTCGCCTCGCAGGATATCGAGGTGCGCGGCAAGGTAATGGAAAAGAACGATCGCATCCGCTGGTTCATCTCTTCCGCCAATCGCGATCCCAATGTGTTCGCCGACCCCGACAAGTTCGACATCACGCGGCAGCCGAACCCGCACGTAGCCTTCGGAAATGGGGTTCACCACTGCCTGGGGGCGACTTTGGCGCGTGTCGAGGGACAGGAAGTCTTCAAGGCCCTGGCGGAACGGTTCCCCAACCTCCAGCTCGCGTCGGAGGAGCTGGACTATCAACCCAGTGTCACGTTCCGGTCGTTAAAATCCCTGCCGGTCACTTGGCAATAGGAGGCGGCCGTTGGCCCGCAAATTGCGCGTCCGGGTAGACCACGACGTCTGCGTCGGGAATGCCATGTGCGAGACGATCGCGCCAAAGGTGTTTCGACTCAACGAAAACCGCCAGTCGGAGGCAGTCGATCCCGCCGGCGACACAGTCGAGAAGATCCTCGAAGCAGCGGAGAATTGCCCCGTCAGTGCGATCTTTGTCGAGGATGCCGAGACGGGGGAGCAACTCTTCCCGTAATCGCCGCTGCATCACCCTCTCGTCGCCCCCGCGAAAGCGGGGGCCCAGGGCAACCTCACGTCGCTAGCCCTGGGTTCCCGCCTTCGCGGGAACGACGGTTTGGTTCGATCGGAAACTGCTCGGGGGGACGTGATTTGTCTCGTTGACGAAGCCCATGCTCAGCAGTACTTTTGAATTCTGAATTCAATCGAGGCATCGTTGCAACCGCTCGATACACAGCCTGCCCTGATCGACCGGGCCTATGAACGCCTTGTCGCGGCGATCGCCTCCGGCACGCTCGCCGCCGGCAGGCGGATCCGTCAGGAGGAGCTCGCCGCGATGCTGGGCGTGTCGCGCCAGCCGATCAGCCATGCGCTGCAGCTGCTCAAGCGGCAAGGGCTGGTCGAGGAGGCGGGCAAGCGCGGCCTGATCGTTTGCGGGATCGATGCGGCGCGCATTCGCGAGCTCTACCAGGTGCGGACCGCGCTCGATGCGCTGGCCGCGCGCCTCGCCGCGGCACGGATCGCCGAGGGCACGGCAGGTGTTGCTGAGCGGCGGGAGGCGCAACAGGCCCTCGCCGCCGGTTTGGCGCTCGGCCCGCAAGACCCGGTGGCGGCCTTTATCGATGCCGATGTCGCGTTTCACACCTCGATCTACCGGCTCTCGGGCAATCGCGCGCTCGACGAAACAGTGGCGGCGCAATGGCCGCATATGAGGCGCTCGATGGGCGCGGTGCTCGACGATCCCGAGCAGCGCCCGCTTGTCTGGACGGAGCACGGGGAGATCCTGCGTCTCGTGCTTGCCGGCGACGGCGACGCCGCCGAAGCCGCCGCTCGCCACCATACCGCGCGCGCTGGCGCCGAAACCGCGCGGCGGATCGCCCGTCTCGCCCCTTCCCCAGGAGACAGTCGCAATGCAGCTAGCCGCGCGACAGCTCGAGCAATTCGCTGACGAGGGGTATCTGTTTTTGCCCGGTTGCTTCCTCGAAGAGGAGGTGGCGGCGCTCCGTGACGAGGCGGAACGGATCTATGCCTCCAATCGCCGCGAGGTATGGCGGGAGAAGACCGGCGCGCCGCGCACCGCCTTTGCCGCGCACACCTACAACGAGGCGTTCCGCCTCCTCGGTGCGCATCCGCGGCTGATTCGGCCGGTCGAGCAGGTGTTCGGCGAAAAGCTCTACATGCACCAGTACAAGATCAACGCCAAGGCCGCCTTCGAGGGCGATGTGTGGCAGTGGCACCAGGATTACGGAACCTGGGCGCGCGACGATGGGATGCCGGAGCCGCGGGCCATGAACATCGCGGTGTTCATGGACGAGGTGATGCCGATCAACGGCCCGCTGATGCTGATCCCTCGGAGCCACAAGCATGGCGTGCTCGCCGCCGGTCACGACGAGGAGACTACGTCCTACCCGCTGTGGACCCTCGACAAGGACACGGTGACAAGGCTCGTGCAGCAGGGCGGTATCGTCGCGCCGACAGGCAAGCCGGGTTCAGTGCTGATGTTTCACGGCAATCTGGTGCATGGCTCGGCGCCGAACATCACGCCCTATCCGCGGCGCATCGTCTATCTGACGCTCTGCGCGGTGTCGAACTACATCCGCACGCTAACGCGCCCGGAGTGGATCGCGCATCGTGACTTCACGCCGATCGAGCCGGTAGCGGACAGCGCATTGCTCGACTTCGCGCACGCTTACCGGGCGGCCGCCGAGTAGCGGGCCCTGATGAACCTTCACCGTCTGGCGCAGCAACGCACTGCCGCGGGCCGTCCGGTGCGCGTCGCGCTGATCGGCGCCGGCAAGTTCGGCTCGATGTTCCTGGCTCAGGTGCCGACGATGCCGGGCCTCGACGTCGCGGTTATCGCCGATCTCGACCCGGAGCGGGCCCGCGCCGCCTGTCGAGCGGTCGGTTGGGATGCGGCCCGGCTCGCGCGCACATCGTTCGTCGGCTCGTGCGTCGAAGCCTGCTCGCATCCCGAGATCCAGGTCGTCGTCGAAGCCACCGGCGTTCCGGCTGCAGGGATTAGCCATGCGCGCGCGGCGATCGCGGCGAAGAAGCACGTCGTGATGGTCAATGTCGAAGCCGATGTGCTGGCGGGTCCGCTGCTCGCCGACGAAGCGTGGGCCGCGGGTGTCGTGTATTCGCTCGCTTATGGCGACCAGCCGGCACTCGTCTGCGAGCTCGTCGACTGGGCGCGCGCCTGCGGCTTCGAGGTCGCCGCCGCGGGCAAAGGCACGAAATACTTGCCGGCCTTTCACGCGGTGACGCCCGACAACGTCTGGTCGCATTACGGCCTGACTCCGGACGAGGCTCGGCGGGGCGGCATGAACCCGCAAATGTTCAACTCGTTTCTCGACGGCACGAAATCGGCCATCGAGATGGCGGCGATCGCCAATGCCTGCGATCTGGCGGTGCCGGAGGACGGTCTCAATTTCCCGCCATGCGGCGTCGACGACCTGCCGCATGTGCTGCGCCCGAAGGAGGTGGGCGGGGTCCTCGAACGGGACGGCATGGTCGAGGTCGTCTCGTCTCTGGAGCGCGACGGCCGGCCGGTCTTTCGCGACTTGCGCTGGGGCGTCTATGTCGTGCTCAAGGCGCCGAACGATTATGCCAGGACCTGCTTCAAAGAGTACGGGCTCAAGACCGACACTAGCGGCTGGTACGCTGCGATGTACAAGCCCTACCATCTGATCGGGCTGGAACTCGGCGTCTCGGTTCTCTCCGCTGCGCTTCGTCGCGAGCCGACCGGGCAGCCGCGCGGCTTCCGCGGCGACATAGTGGCGGTGGCCAAACGCGCGCTGTCCGCGGATGAGATGCTCGACGGCGAAGGCGGCTACACCGTCTGGGGCAAGCTGGTGCCGGCAGAGCGCAGCCTCAGAGAGGGCGCCTTGCCGATCGGCCTCGCGCACAATGTCCGGCTGCTGCGCGACATAGCGGCCGGCGAGGTACTGCGCCGGTCGGATGTCGCGCTGCCGGAAAGTGAGGCGCTGCAGGCGCGCCGAGAGATGGAGCGCCGGTTTGCGCCGCCGCCCTCTGCTATTGCCGCGCAATAAACACGGGGGAGCGGATGGAATATCGGCAGTTTGGCCAGACTGGCCTGGAGGTCTCGACGATCGGTTTTGGCTGCTGGGAAATCGGCGGCACTTACGGGCAGATCGATGAAGGCCAGTTTCAGCGAGCGGTGCAGAGAGCAATCGAGGCTGGCATCAACTGCTTCGACACCGCGGAAGCCTATGGCATGGGCGTCTCCGAGCAGGCATTGGCGCAGGCGCTCGGGACGCGGCGCCGGGATGTCATCCTCGTCACGAAATTCGGGGTCGGTTACGACGAGATGCCCAACCGCCGTGACAGCAGCCGCCAGCGGGTAATGGCATCGATCGAGAAGAGTCTGCAGAGGCTGCAGACGGACTATGTCGATGTCTATTTGGTGCATTGGCCGGACGTCAATACTCCGTTCGACGAGACAATGCGCGCGCTCGACGACATCGTCCGGCAGGGCAAAGCGCGCTACATTGGCGTGTCCAATTTCCGCCTCGGCCAGCTCGAAGCTTGCATGCAATTGCGGCGCGTCGATGTCGTGCAATATGGCTGGAACATGGTCGATCGGCGCATGGCGAGCGAGATTTTCCCGTACTGCGCCGCGCAGCAGATCGGCGTGATGGCCTATGGCTCACTGGCCTACGGCATGCTGACCGGAACCTTCACTGCCGACATGCAGTTCGAGGAGAGCGACTAGCGCTCGCGCCAGGGCAATGTGGGCAGCCTCAACCTGTTCCGGACGCTCTTTGGGGCAGACGAATTCCCGCGCAATTTGCGCGCCGTAGAGGAACTCAAAACATTGGCGGCCGAATATCGCAAGACACTGCCGCAATTCGCATTGCGCTGGACCACCAGCAACGCAGTCGTCAGCACGGCGCTAGTCGGCTTTCGCCATCCGGCCGAGGTCGAGGAAAACCTCGGAGCATTGGGCTGGACCGTCTCCGCGGAGGACCTCGGGGCGATCGACGCAATCTTCACCGGCCACGGCGCAGTGACAGTTCCGCCGGGTTGGCTCGAGGACTAGCACGGGGTTCATCGTCGTCCCCGCGAAAGCGGGGACCCAGGAGCAAGCGCTAAGTCGCTAAAATCATCGTAGAGGTCACGCCATTGTGGATTAACACGCTCGATCAACTCAAGCTTCCAAGCGCGTCGCCATTTCTTGATCCGCTTTTCGCGCAGGATCGCATCAGCCATGGTCTCGTGGAATTCGGCAAAGACCAGCCTGTAGACGGAGTACTCCCGCACAAAGCCCGCAATCGCATTCGACCGATGCTCGCAAACACGACGTGCAAGGTCCGAGGTGACGCCCACATAGAGCGTGCCGTTGCGCTGGCTGGCAAGGATGTAAACGCACGGGCGTCTTTGCGTCATCGTATGAACCAGTGGCCCTGGGTCCCCGCTTTCGCGGGGACGACGAATACTACGTGTAATTGTTTTATTATGCAATAACTCAATCTTTGATGAGGAGGAACACGATGCCGGTTCAGACTTTTCCTGCAATGATCAAGGATTTCGCGACGTTCGATTGCGACGCGCATGTCACCGAGCCGCCGCTGATCTGGGAGCGGGCGCACGAGTTCCTCACGCGCGACGAACTTGATGCGTTGAAGCGCACGATCTGGTGGGATCCTGACAGCCGCCTGCTGATCGTCAACGGCCGCGCCGGGATTGGTCTCGGCTCCCCGCGAAAGGGCGGGATCCCCGGCACGATGCGGGTCATCACCAATGCCGGCCCCGGCGTCAAGCACGACATCCAGCGTGCCCTCAATGTGCGCAACCTCAATCCGAAGACGGCGCTGACGCAGGAGCAGGTCGCCTATCTCGACCATGCCGGCTCCTACGAGCCAAAACCGCGGCTCAGGGACATGGACGTCCAGGGCATCGATCAGGTGATGATCATCCCGACCGAGATCGACATCTACCCGTGGCTCGAGGACGCGCTCGGCGCCAAAGCGTTCTGCCGCTCCTACAATGAGTGGGCCTACGAGTACACCCGCGAAAATCCGGACCGGCTGTTTTTCGCGGCGTTGATCCCGATGCAGCACCCGGATTATGCAGTCCAGGAAATCCGCAGGGTCGCGGCGCTGGGCTGCCGGGTGGCACTGGTCCGGCCAATGGATGCGATGGGCAACTATCCGCTGCAGCCGAAATACGAACCGGTGTGGGATGCGCTCGAAGAGACCGGCATGGTCTACGGCATGCACCCGTTCCCGGCGTTCGCCAGTGCGAAGCCGTCGGGCTACAGCGAGCAATATTCCAGCGCCGAACTGATCCGCAAGACCATAGCCACCGCCGGGCTGCCGCACACCTTCCTTACCAACGTGCAGAATTTCCAGGGCGAAGCGGCGCTCTGGGTCACGGTCGTGCTGATGTCGGGATTTTTCGAGCGGCACCCGAAGATCAACGCCGCTGTGTTCGAGGCCTCCTCGACCTGGCTCAGCTTCCTGGTCGACGAATGTGACAAGGCCTACAAGCTCTACCGCAACGAACGAAAATTGCCGCCGCTGAAGAAGCTCCCGAGCGAGACTTTCTTCGAGCATTGCATGACCGGTTTCGAAGGCGACGAGGCGCCGCCAGCGCGGCTCCCCGAGTTCTACGGCGACATCCTCTGCTGGTCGTCCGATGTCTACCACCACGATGGTGACGATGCCTGGCGCGCAATGGAGACAATGCAGAAACACGGGTTGCCGAAGGAGGATCAGGCCAAATTCTTGGGGGCCAACGCCCGACGCCTCTACAACGTGCAGGCACCCGCCCACATCATCCGCGAGCGCGTCACGCAGATCGAGCGCCCGGACTGGTGGCCGACCGACGCCGAGGTCCAAGCGTCATTGCGACCGGAGGCGGCGGTCACGCGCAATTAGCGCATGACCGCTTCGTCACCCCCGCGCAAGCGGGGGCCCAGGGCAAGCGGCGTGCCGTCGCCCTGGGTTCCCGCTTTCGCGGGAATGACGGGTGACGCCGTGGCGCGAATGAGGAGCCGATGATGACGAAAGACTTTACTATATTTGACGCCGACTCACACGTCGTGGAACCACCGGAGCTGTGGGAAAAATACCTCGACCCCGACTACCGCACGCTTGGCAAGCACGCGCTGTGGCGCCAGGAGGGGCGCACCGGCGCCTATCTCAAGGTCAACGGCGAAATCTTTCGCGACAAAGGCAACGCCAACATGCCGCGCCACGCGCTGTGGCGGCCCGGCATGGATTGGGATGCGATCGGTGAGCTCGACCCGCATATCAAGCATCCGGCGACAGAGGGCGCCTCGGACCCGCAGGCGCGGCTTGCCGACATGGACGCGATGGGGGTCGACCAAACGCTCCTCTACCCGACATGGTTCGCCGAGGGCTTCTTCCTGGTGCGCGATCCCGACGTCGCTTTTGCGCTGGCGCGCGCCTACAACGACTGGATCGCCGACTTCTGCAAGGCGGCGCCGGAGCGGCTGTTTGCCACCGCGATACTGCCGCTGCAGAACATGGATTTCGCGCTCGAAGAATTGCAGCGGGTGGCGCGCGTGCCGTCAATCCGCGCCGTCCTTATACGGCCGATGTTCATCGAAGACCGCTATCTCAACCATCCCTATTACGACCCGCTCTGGGGTGAACTCGAGCGGCTCGGGATCACGGCGGCGGTGCATGCGACGCCGGGGCTATGGAACCCGGAATGGACCTCGCACGGGCCCTTCCTCGAGAAGGTCAAAGACCGCTTGGCACAGCCGCCGGTTCCTGGTGGCGGTGGCGGTCCGTTCGCCGGCGGCAGCGGCGGCGCCGGTCAGTCGATCACCTTCATAGGCGCCACGCCGTTGGGCCATCCAATGGCTCCGATACTGTCCTACTGGCTCGACAATCACATGTTCGTCGCCTCGACGTTGATTGGCTTTACGGTGATGGAGCGCTATCCGGCGATGAAGGTCGTCGTGGCGCACGGCAAGGCCTCATGGATGCAGGAAGTCTTGGAAAAAATGGAGGCGTCGACGCGGGTGATCCCGCTATTGCACCACTACCCGGTGAGCACCGAACCCGAGGAGATGTGGGAGCACGGCAATGTGATGCTCGGGTTCGACGCCGAGGAGCGGCTGATCCGGAAGCTGCCCCATGATTTTGCCGCCAAAGTGGTCTGGGGCTCGCGCTACCCGCACCACGATACGACGAGCGCCTGGGACGCCATTGCGATGCTCACTGACGCCGGTGTCCCGGAGGCTCTGATAACGCGAATGATGGGGACAAACGCCGCCCGTCAATTTGGCATCGAGCCCTTCCAGAGTTGACAGCCTCGGATTACCGTCTTAGCGTCCGAAAGAACCAAACGGGCGTTTGGTCGCGGGGTTTGCGTTATACCCGAAAGGAGCTGGGTTATGGGTCGTGCCTATAATGTCGTCGATTCCGACGGTCACGTTCTCGAGCCGCTCGATCTGTGGGTAAAGTACATCGATCCGGCGTTTCGGGATCGGGCGCCGCGCTTGTTTATCGACGAGGACGGCAAAGAGCGGCTGCGGATCGACGGCAAGGCTTTTGGTGGGCGCAGAGGGCTTGGCACACTCGGCGCCATTGGCGCCCGTGACGGTGTCGTCTGCGACGATACGATGACCTATAGCCAAGGCCGCAAAGGCGGGTTCGACCCGCACGCACGCATCCCCGACATGGACGCCGACGGCATCGACGCTGCGTTCCTCTACCCAAGCATCGGATTGTCCTTCGGCGGCGTGGAAGACCCCGAGCTCGTGCACGCCTTGTACCATGCCTACAACCGTTGGTTGGCGGATTACTGCAGGCCGTATCCGGATCGCCTCTTTGGGGTTGCGATGCTGCCATTGCATTCGGTTGAGCTGGCGATCCAGGAGATGCAGTTTGCACGGAAGGAGCTCGGCTTCCGCGCTGGATTCATCAGACCAAATCCCTACAACAACAAGATGGTCCACCACCCCGATTACGAGCCGTTCTGGAAAGCGGCGGAAGAGCTAGATATGGCGATCGGGTTTCACGAGGGTTCAAGCCTCAATATGCCGACCGTCGGCGTCGACCGCTTCGAGGGCCGTGGTGCTCAGCACATCATTTCGCACACAATGGAAATGATGTTGGCGTGCATGAGCGTGATCTGGGGCGGCGTCGTCGAGCGCCATCCGAAACTGCGCATCGGCTTTCTCGAGTCCGGCGGCGGCTGGGTGGCACCCTGGCTCGACCGGATGGACCGGCATTTCGACGATCAGGGCTTCAACGATTCGGGGCTGAAGACCCGGCCGAGCGAGCTCTTCCAGCGTAGTTGCTGGATTTCGTTCGAGCCGGTCGAAGGGAGTGTCAAGGTGCTGGCCGATTATATTGGTCCGCACAAAATCCTATGGGCGACAGACTATCCGCACCCGGACGGTTTCTTCCCAGGTGCCCCGAAAATGATGCTGAATCGCCTCGAAGGAGTGTCCCCGGAGACAAGGGACGGGGTCATGGCCGGTGGGGCGAGGGGTTTCTACGGGCTGAACTGAGACGTGCTCCATAAATCTCCCTCTCCCCGCTTACGAGGAGAGGGCCGGGGTAAGGGGGCAAATGCCAAAGGTCACCTACATCGAATTTAATGGAACCGAGCATCAGGTAGAGGTGCCGGTCGGCCTGTCGGTGATGCGCGGGGCCGTCAATAACGCCGTGCCCGGCATCGACGCCGACTGTGGCGGCGAGTGCGCCTGCGCTACTTGCCACGTCTATGTCGATCCTCAATGGCTCGGGCGGATCGGTCTCCCCCAACCCGGCTCGCAAGAAGCCAGCATGCTAGGATTTGCGGCGGCAGCCGAGCCCAACTCCCGCCTCTCCTGCCAGATCACAATGCGTGATGAACTCGACGGGCTCGTCGTCCGCATGCCGGAGGGCCAGCACTAACGCACGCCGAGAACAGAATCGGGAGGTAATTCGATGGACACTCGCGTCAATTACGACCCGCGGGAGGACGCTTATTCCAAACCGCTCGACAAATTCGACGTCAGCGATCCGCAACTCTATTACACGGACACCTGGTACCCTTATTTCGAGCGGCTGCGCCGCGAGGACCCGGTCCATTACACGCCGGAGAGCCCATACGGGCCGTATTGGGCGGTCACCAAATACAAAGACATCATGAAAGTGGAGGTGAACCACCGCGTCTTCTCGTCATCCGACGATGTCGGCGGCATCAGGATCGAGGATCCGCCCAAGGGGATGGAGCGGCCGAACTTTATCCGGATGGATCCGCCGGAGCACGACGAGCAACGCAAGGTCGTCAGCCCGACCGTCAACCCGATGAACCTCGCGAAGATGGAGACCCTCATTCGCGAGCGCACCGGCAGCGTACTGGACGAGCTGCCGCGCAACGAGGAGTTCAACTGGGTCGACCGCGTCTCGATCGAGCTGACCTCGCGGATGCTGGCGACCCTCTTCGATTATCCGCTCGAAGGCCGGCGCGAGCTGATCCGCTGGTCGGAGATCGCCATTGTCGACATTAATGCCCCCGACGCGCCCGTCCGTTCCGAGGAAGAGCGCTTTGCCGAGCTCGTCAAATTCACCGAGCAGATGAACGTATTATGGGAAGAACGCGCCAAGCGGCCGCCGGCCTTTGACATCATCTCGATCCTCGCGCATAGCGAGCTGACCAATAAGATGACGATGCGCGAGCGCATGGGCATCCTGATCCTGTTCCTCGTCGGCGGAAACGACACGACCCGTAATTCGATGTCGGGCGGGGTCTGGGGGCTCAGCCAATACCCAGACGAACGCCGCAAGGTGAACGAAAACCCAGCGCTCGTCCCGGGCCTCGTCTCGGAGATCATCCGCTGGCAAACGCCGGTCATCCATATGCGGCGCACCGCGCTCGAGGACGCAGAGATCGGCGGCAAGCCGGTCAAAAAGGGCGACAAGGTCGTGGTCTGGTACATCTCCGGCAACCGTGATGAGGATGCGATCGAGAATCCCAATGCGTTGATCGCCGATCGGCCGCGGCCGCGCGAGCATCTTTCCTTTGGCTTCGGCATCCATCGCTGTCTCGGCAACCGTCTTGCCGAATTGCAATTGCGCATCCTGTGGGAAGAAATATTGAAGCGCGATCTGCAGATCGAGGTATTGGATAAGCCGGTCTACGCCTACTCGAACTTCCTGCGCTCGGTCAAATCACTGCCCGTGCGCCTCGCCGCCTGAATTGCCCCTCACCCTCCCGCTACGCGGGCCCCTCCCTCTCCCCGCTCCGCGCGGCGATGGGCTTTCATCGACCTCTCCCTCACCCCGCTTGCGGGGAGAGGGTCGGGGTGAGGGGCAATTCAGACTGGCGTGCTGGGGGGAAACGAGGGGCTGCGCTTTTCGCGGTGCGAGGCGAGCCCTTCCTTCACCTCCGGGCCCGTGAAGCCGAGGAATTCGAGCGCTAGTGACGTATCGAATGTCGGTCCCATTGCGCGCAGCCAATTGTTCAGGGCGTATTTCGTCCAGCGGATTGCGCTCTGCGCCCCTTCGGCGAGCCGGGTGGCGATCTCCACCGCTTTGGCATCGAGCTCCGAATCATCAACGGCCAGTGATATAAGCCCAATGCGCTCGGCCTCTTCGCCGAGCACCTGGTCACAGAGCAGCAGATAATATTTGGCCTTGGCGAGACCGCATAGGAGAGGCCAGACAATCGCAGCGTGATCACCTGCCGCAACTCCCAGCCGCGTATGCCCGTCGATAATGCGGCAGTCCTTGGTCGCAATCGATATGTCGGCGAGCAGACCGCAGACTAGCCCTGCACCTACTGCAACGCCGCGCATTGCGCTGACCACCGGCTTACTGCAATTGATCACGTTGTAGACAATATCGCGCGCCTCCTTCCACTGCCGGGCGCGTGAGGTGAAATCGTCGATATTCTCTTGGATGATCGCGAAGTCGCCACCCGCCGAGAATACCTTGCCGGCGCCGGTCAGGACGACGGCATTGACGCTCTGGTCCTTGTCGACATCGCGCCAGATCTCGCCCAGCTCAGCGTGCAGAGCGGCGTCGGTGGTGTTCATCCGCCCGTTCTCCATCGTAATGCGGAGGATCTTGGCGTGCGGACGGTCGAATTTGAGCCGGGTATACCGCGCATAAGGATCGGTCATCGGGGCCTCTCAGCTGTGGCGAGTTCGCATGATAGCGTGCCGATCTTCAACATCGACGGGCTTGTGTCGACCACCCTTGCCGGGATGGGCGACGATGGAGCGGCCTACATTATTTCTGTTTCGTGACGGGACGCTCTCGGCCAAAATAGGCAATCATTTACGTTAATCCGGACGATCGGAGCATAGGGGAAACCGCATCGTGAAAACGCAAAGCATAACCCGCCAGGAGGTCGAGACGGCGCTCCTTCGCGCTGGGCTCGATGTCCCGGAGCGCGAAAAGCCCGAGATCGCCGCTGCGGCACATTTCATCGAGGAAATGGCGGCGCGGCTGCGGACAAGCCGGAAGATGAGCGCCGAACCCGCTCATATCTTCCCGCCTCCGGAAGCGTGAGGCATGGTTCCCGAATTCCTGACCATCGCCGAGGCGAGCGCGCTGATCGGCAAGCGCGAACTCTCTCCCGTGGAGCTCGTGCAGAGCCGCCTCGCACGCATCGAGCGGTTCGATAGCAAGCTCAACAGCTTTATCCGCGTGCTGGGCGACCAGGCGCTGGTCGCCGCCCGCTCAGCCGAGGCGGAGATCATGGCCGGGCATTACCGGGGGTCGATGCACGGCATCCCGATCGGCCTCAAGGACATCTACGAAACCAAAGGTATCCCGACCACCGGGCATTCAAGGGTCCTGATCGACCACGTGCCGCAGCAGGATGCGACCTCGGTCCGCCTGCTGACTGACGCTGGCGCCATCGTGGTCGGCAAGCTTGCGACACACGAGTTCGCCTTTGGCGGCCCGTCTTTTGATCTGCCTTGGCCGCCCGCCCGCAATCCGTGGGATACCAGCCGCTTCACCGGCGGCTCGAGCAGCGGTACCGGGGCGGCGGTTGCCGCCGGGCTGGTGCTCGGCGGCACCGGGAGCGACACCGGCGGCTCGATCCGCGGCCCTGCCGCGTTCTGCGGGCTTGCCGGGCTGAAGCCGAGCTATGGCAGGGTCAGCCGGACCGGCGTTCTGCCGCTCGCCTTCTCGCTCGACCATGCGGGTCCGATGACCTGGACCGTCGAGGATTGCGCGATCATGCTGCGGGTGATGGCCGGGCATGACCCCGCCGATCCGGGAAGCGCCAATCGCCCCGTACCGGACTACCGCGGCGCGCTTTCAGGTGACGTCACGGGATTGAGGATCGGGCTCATTCGCCACTTCTACGAGACCGACAACCCCGCGAACGAGGCGACACGGCAGGGCATCGCCAGAGCCGCAAAGGTCCTTGAGGATCTTGGCTGTTCGGTCCGCGAGATCCGTCTGCCTCCCTTAGCCGACTGGGCGGCCTGCGGGGTCATCATCATGCTCACCGAGGGCTATGCGATCCATGAAGCGGCGTTGCGCGAGCGGTTTGCCGATTACGGCGAGGCCTTTCGCGATCGCATGGCGCTGGCCGCCCTGATCACCGGCGCCGATTACGTCCAGGCGGTGCGGCGCCGGCGGGAGCTGGCTGCCGAACTCGCCGCGGGGATGGCTGATCTCGATCTCGTCATGACCGCCGCGGCGCCGAGCGAAGCGCCGCCGATCGACGCGGTCGGCAAGTTCGCGATCTTCGAGCGCCCATCGCTGACGATGCCGTTCAATGTCACCGGCACACCGGCGATGTCGGTGTGCTGCGGCTATACCGGGGCGGGCCTGCCGCTCGCCTTCCAGCTAGCTGGAAGGCCGTTCGACGAGGCGACGGTTCTGAAGGCCGCGCACGCCTACGAGAAAGCAACCCCATGGCGGTCGATTCGCCCACCGCCCCCGTTAGCCTGATCTTTGCGCGCGGGGGAGGGAAGGGACGGGGGCTACCTAAGCTAAAGAGGGCTATTGGTCCGGGATCTCCGCTCCCTGGAATGCGGAAGGCGGTAGTATGAGCAAGTGGCAGAGTTGCGGGCAGCGCGGAGAGAAGTGGCGGTGAGCGTGATCCCGGGGGATACGCATAGCGGCACGCCCGCCGAGCCCGATCGCCGCTCGGCTCGGCGGCATTGGTCGCTCGACGATATTCCTTGGCACGCTGTAAACCGTGGTGCGGTGGCGCACAACAAGGCGCTGTTCTATCTGGTCGCGTCCGCGTCGTTGATGGAAAGCGCCACGGATCTCTATACCGAAAATCTGATCGAGTTCTTTGTCGGTGACGAAGAAGTCACTTCCTGGCTCGAGCATTATTGGCTGCCGGAGGAATTGCAGCACGGTCGAGCGTTGCGCCGTTATGTCGAGGTCGTGTGGCCCGATTTCGACTGGGAGCCCGCCTACCGGCGGTTTGTCAATGAATTCAGGCCCTTTTGTGACACGGCACTGGAAGCTGCGCGCGGCCTGGAAATGGCATCGCGTTGCGTCGTCGAGACGGGCACGGCCAGCTATTATACGACCTTGTCAAGGGCCAGCCCGGAACCGGTACTGGCACGCTTGACCCGCCGCATCGCCGAAGACGAAATTCGTCACTACAAGTATTTCTACCGCTTTTTCCGCAAATATCGGGATTTGGACAGTCCGAGACGCGCCCGGGTCGTTCCGGCGCTGTGGCGGCGATTGCAGATGACCGGCGGCGACGACAGCTTCATCGTCCTGAAGCACGTCTACGGTGCCCGCCATCCAGCTGCACGCTTCGATGCCCAGGTATACCGCAACCTGCGCCGAGAGTGCCGCGACCTTGTGCGTGATCACTTCCCGCACGAGATGAGCGTACGAATGCTGCTGAAGCCGCTCGCTCTCGGCCCTCGGACACAGCGCGTGGCCCTGCCGGTCGCGGTGGCCCTCGCACGGCGACTCGTGCCATAAAGCGAGTGGCCGGAGGAGATCCGATGATCAAGACCATTCTCGTCCCTGCCACCGGAAGCCACAAGGACGACGGCGTCTTCACCTCGGCTCTGGCGGTGGCTCGCGCGTTGGACGCGCATCTCGACTTCCTGCACGTCCGCGCCGATGCTGCAGCGATGGCTGCCGCCATGGCGTCGGATGGCGGCGGTGCTGCAATGGTGACCGGCCTCGTTGAACGGATAGATGAGGAGGTCAGCCAGCGGGAGGAGTCGGCAAAACAGCTCTTTCAACGGTTCTGCGAGCGCGAGCGGCTGGTTGTCGCGGACAGCCCCATTGCGCAGCCGGGCCCTACGGCGCAATGGCATCAACAAACCGGCGACGAAGCCTATTGGGTTACGGAATACGGGCACTCGGCCGATCTCTTGGTCATTGGGCGCCCGACTGATGATCAGGGCGTATCGATCGATACGGCGGAGAGGGCGCTACTCGGCAGTGGCCGACCGGTCCTGATACCCCCCGCGACCCCTCTCGCTGCACTCCCCCAGACAATCGTCATCGCTTGGAAGGCCGCGCCGGAAGCGGCCCGGGCGGTGACTGCTGCAATGCCGCTACTCGCGATGGCGAAGCAGGTCCTGATCGTGACCGTGGCCGAGGAACAGGGGCTCTCGGACGAGGAGGGCGCAAGGCTGATGACCAGCTTGCGCTGGCGTGGGCTCGACGCTGCGACCCGTCATTTGCAACCCAACCCGCAAGGCGCCGCAGACACCCTGATCAGGGCGGCCGCGGAGCGCGGCGCCCTAGTCGTCATGGGCGCATACGGCCATAGCCGAATGAGGGAGTGGATCTTCGGCGGCTTCACGCGACACGTAATGCGCGGCGCCGCGGTGCCGGTGCTGATGATGCATTGATATGGTTGCCGGTTGAGCGCCCCTTCCTCCCTTTGAGCCATCACCGTGGTGCCCGGTGGCAGGTGGAGATGTCGGTCTCGAAAGGCAGGTGAGCTCGCGTATCGTCACCGAAGCCGATCTCGAAGACGAGCTGACGATCGTTCAATCCGCCGCCGCGGGTGGGCCGGCGGGTATCTTTGGCCCGGAATCGATGATCTGGCGGGTCGACAGAGAAGCGGCGGTCTTCCTTGGAGCCGGCCGTGCATTATTGCTGCAGCTCGCCCATCCTTGGGTCGCCGCTGCGATCGCCGAGCATTCCCGAAGCTTGACCGATCCCATCGGCCGTTTTCACCGCACCTTCAGCATCGTCTTTACGATGGTGTTCGGCACCACGAGCCAGGCGCTTGACGCCGCCCGCCGATTGCACCGCCGCCACGCCGCGATCAGCGGCTCACTGACCGAGCGCTCAAGCGCCTTTCCCGCCGGCACGGCATACCGAGCCAATGATGTCGCGGCGCTGCACTGGGTTCAGGCCACGCTGACCGACACCGCGCTCGTCAGCTATCAGCTCGTGAACCCGCCGCTTTCGTCGGAGGAGCGGGAGCGCTATTACGGCGAAACCCGGTTGTTCTCGGCGCTCTTTGGCATCCCGCAGAGCGCATTGCCGCGGAGCTGGGCGGATTTCTCCGGATATGTCGATGTGATGTTGGCGTCGGATACTCTTGCGGTCAGCGACGCCGCGCGCCATATCGCCGCCGAACTCTTTGCAGGCGCGGGAACCCGCTGGCGTGCTCCCTCTTGGTATCGAGCGCTGACCGCACATCTCTTGCCGCCCCGGTTGCGTAACGAATTCGGATTGCCCTACGGCCCGTCGGAGCAGCGCTTGGCCGAACGGCGGCTCCGGTTGCTTCGTTCGCTTTATCCCAGGATGCCCTCTCGCCTGCGCTATGTCGCTCCCTATCACGAGGCGCTCGCGCGGCTCGGGGGGCATCACCCGCCAGGGCCCTTGACACGGGTTCTGAACCGTCTCTGGATCGGGCAGAGCTCGATGGCGATTGGCAGAGAGTAGTTGCGATGGCGGAGCCAGTGTTACAGGCCGTGCGGGCAGCCGAAGAAAACACACTTCGCGTGCCGGCGGGCACAAACCTCGTCGAATGGTATTTCGAGCAAGGATGGACCGACGGGCTGCCGGTCGTGCCGCCGACACGAGCGCAGGTCGACGCGGTTGTCGAGGTGCTCGGCGGGGACCCAGACCTGATCGAATGCAAGGTGCCGCCGCGCCATGGCAGCCTGACCCGCGAGGTGCTGGCCATCAACATCGTGATAGCGGGCTGCAAGCCCGAATATGCGCCGGTCGTTCGCGCCGCGATGCTGGCACTGAGCGCGAAGGCGTTCAATCTGAACGGGGTTCAGGCGACGACCCACATGGCGGCGCCGTTGCTGGTCGTCAACGGGCCGATCGCGCGCGACATCGGCATGAATGGCGGCTGCAACGCCTTTGGCTCCGGCAACCGCGCCAATGCGACAATCGGGCGCGCTCTGCGGCTGGTGCTGCTCAATGTCGGCGGCGCCTGGCCCGGCGATCTCGACAAGAGCACACTCGGCCACCCCGGCAAATACACTTATTGCGTTGCCGAGAACGAAGCGGGGAGCCCATGGGCGCCCTATCATGTCGAAAAGGGCTTCCGCCCAGAGGACTCCACTGTCTTTTTATTGGCCGCCGAGCCGCCGCACAGCGTCACCAACCATGTCGCCAACGACCCCGAAGGCATCCTCGACAGCATCGTTTCGGCGATGAGCACAATTGCCAACAACAATGCCGTGTCGAGCGGGCACTGCGCCGTCGTGATCGGCCCAGAGCACGCCCGCACGATTGCCGGTAAAGGCTGGACCCGGCACGATGTGCGCAACTATCTGGCAATGCACGCCTACAATCTCTTTTCGGAAATCAGCTTCAGGGAGCGCTACGGCAAGATCTACAATCGCAACCTGCCGAGATGGTACAAGCGCGAGCCCGACGCGCGGATCCCGATCGTGCCGAGCCCAGACCACATCCACCTCTTTGTCATTGGCGGCGAAGCCGGGCGGTTTTCCGCCTTCATCCCCGGCTGGGGCCACATGTCGTCGCCGGTGCTGCGCAGCATCGAAACCGCCGTCCAGCCAAACGCCCCGATCTGCGTCGACGGCACCAGCTACCTTTGAGAGGCCGACCGTGATTCGGGCTGCATTGCGGTGTTGCGTCCTTCGAGACGCCGCCTGCGGCGGCTCCTCAGGATGAGGGAAACCTTTGATGGCATGCGGAAAAATTCCTCATCCTGAGGAAGCCGCGAAGCGGCTGTCTCGAAGGACGCACCGCGCTTATCCAGCCTATTGTCAACTGTTGACTGGAGAACTCCTATGAAAAACACACCAGACGAGATCGCCTTCGACCCGCGTGGCGTGGTCGAGACCGAGCCGCTCGCGCTCTCTGCGCGCGTCACCAAACTCAGTGAGCTGCGTTTGGGGGTGCTCGACAACACCAAATGGAACGCCAATCGCTTGCTGCGCAAGACAGTAGCGCGGCTCCAGCAGGACCACTCCTTTGCCACAGTGAACTACTACCGCAAGGAAAGCTTTTCCAAAGAGGCCGATCCGGCGCTGATCGAGACCATTGCCGCCGACAATGACATTGTGCTGACGGCGATCGGCGACTGAGGGTCGTGCACGTCGTGCTGTACGCATGACGGCATCAGGCTCGAAGCCTCCGGCCGCCCGGCCGCAGTCATCGTGACAATCGAATTTTTGCACGAAGCAGAGGTGCAACGCGACGCGCTCGGCATGCCCGAGCTTGTTCCGGTCGTGATCGAACACCCGCTCAGCACACTGACCGATGAGGAGATAGACAAGCGGGCGCAGCAAGCTGCCGCCCAGGCGGTCGCGATCTGGTTAGGGCCGCCCGGACCAGATGGTGAATAGGGCGCATGTGCGATCACCGACGGTCGCGACCATCCTGATCGCCTTCGGTATTAGATACCTTATCCTCCTCCACTATTCCCGCGTCCGAGGGGAGCTGATGCGATCGGGGATGGATCCGGCAGGGCCACGCCTTTGCGCCTGGGCGAGGCCCGCCCGGATTGGACC
>Ga0306920_100000076_pt1 | contig 128472 bp, 110 predicted proteins | sample flu12Cox44000170_FD_204666 | JGI IMG/M metagenome (GOLD analysis project Ga0306920, IMG submission 204666) | Lab enrichment of tropical soil microbial communities from Luquillo Experimental Forest, Puerto Rico - flux4day.12C.oxic.44.000.170 (v2)... | ecosystem: Environmental > Terrestrial >...
ACATCAATTCACCCTTACGCAGGAAGACAAAGACAGAGCCCTAGCAATCCTCGAAGAGCTGAAAGCAGCACAGCCAAAAGACGAAACGAAAATACTAGACGTTGAGGCATCGCCTCTGGCAATTACTCCTTTACTACCAAAGAGCACTGAGAGTGATTAAGCCTTCTGGAATCTATGGGCGTACACTTTGCCCGTCTTTCCAACTTTGTGCCTGTTTTCCACCTGTTTCTAAGTATAGGCTTCCTCTGCCGCAACAGGGCTTATCTCGGTTGGCAGGAACCGCGCACACGATCCGTCGCGCTCGGAATCGAGCAGCACAGTTGCCCGTTCCGCGAACACTTGAAGCAGCGTGCCGTGGCCTTGCGGTGTTCTCACCTTGCCTCCGATAAAAGGAAAAAGCTTTGCGTGTGGTTGGCCGAAGCGGCGCTCTGCATCGAAAGACGCTGAGGGCTCGCCTGGCTCATTTGCACGCTGCCGGAGCAGTTCAGTTACTCCCTCGCGGTGTTCTCGGAGCTCGGCCAACAATTCCTGAGCCTCACGGCTACCTTTGGGAACGGAATAGCGGATGCGGTCGCCGTCTAGTGCGAGCGTTCCGCCACTCTGTTCGAGTCGCGACATGATCTGGAGCACGTCAATCACAACTCACCCTCTTCAAATGGCTTTTCTCGTTTCCCGGATTCGGCAGGAGTCATCGGATCAGACGAAGTGGCGGGAACAAGTATTTGCTCAGCATTTTCAAGGTCTTGCGCCTCATTTTTGGATTCTTGTTCCCTTGTTCCCACATATATAGGGGAACAAGAAAACGAGCATTTGTATTTGAAGGGGTCACCCTTCTTACCACTTCCATCTCGGACAACCTTCCCCTGCTCGACGAGCGCCCGGAGCGCCTTCCGTTTCACTCCGGTCCTGCCCGCCACAGATTCCTCTATTTCGGGCTCGGTTCTCATCCCCTCAACGCCTTTTAACCATTCAAGAATCCCGGCCGCGACCATCTGAACGTCGGCTTCAGATTTTTCCGCTCCCAACGACAGAGCACGGGTATCCGGGTCAAATTCGAGCACCGTTTCTGGCCAGTCGATGCCGTACTTCTGACTGCTTTGCAGTGTTCGGTATCGGTCTGAGCGCTTGAGGATTAGAGCCGAATCGACTCCGCCGAATATCGCAGTACTTCCAAGGATTGCATCCGTCGCGTCCACCTTTTCCGCCTTCCCGCAGTGATGAACGAGCATGAGATGTGCACCAGTTTCTCTTGCCAAAGTGAGAAGCGGCTCGATGGCACGGCAAACTTCGGCGTAAGCCTTTTCATCCGCGACGTGAACAAATTTGAAAAGCGGATCAACTATCACTAGGGCAGGTTTAAGATCCTGCGTAAGCTGGCAAAGCTCGGCCATTGCAGAATGAGGTGCTGCCGCACAGTGGACGTAGATTGGCTCCTCTCCGGTCGCGCCCAGATCGGTAAAGTGACGCCTCACCTCTGAGCGTTTCTCCTCGAGCGCAAGATAAATCACCGCGTCTTGCGTCGTTTCACATCCTAGGAACGGCTCGCCTCTCGCAACAGCGAGTGCCAAGCAACGCGCCAGTGTGGACTTCCCAACTTTCGGCTTGGCGCTCAACACCGAGATTCCGCCTGCCGGCAATTTATCCGCGAGGAGCCAGGAGACTTTTTCTTCCGGTTCGTTAAGCAAATCGCGGAGGATCGCCAGCTTGAAACCGCACTTTTCTGGTTGACTCGTCGGCTTCCACCCCGGCACGTTGCGAACCAGTTGAAGAAGTGCATCTCGCGTGCCGCCACACTCCACCCATTCGGTCAAGTCCTTCGCCCCAGGCAATTCCAGCAGTTTGAGCGATTCCACTCTGCCGAAAAGTGAAGCGGCGACTTGCTGCGCGTGTTTCCTGCCCGGCTCGTCTGCGTCCGCGACGATGGCAACGCGCTTGCCGCGCAAGCATTCCGAGTAGTCTGCTCGCCATTTGCCCGCTCCGCCCGCGTTGCAGGTCGCAACAAGGCCCATATTATGGGCCGTTTCGCAATCCTTCTCGCCTTCGGCCACTAGCACGCACTTGGCTTTGAGTACCTCCGAGAGGCGGTATAGAACCCTCCGCACTCCTTCGAGGTTTGGGATCCATCCGCCGTTTCCATCGGGCCGACGCTGCCGAAAGTCCTTCGGCACGTATCGAACGACTTGATACAGCAACGTTCCCAGTTCGTCGCAGTAATCATAAGTGTCGATCTCAGGCTTGCAACAATTGTTGAATAGGTTGGCTATTTTCAGCCCCACCGCCTCAAGCACGCGCTCGATGCTGCATCCAGCATGACAGTGAAGCAGTACCCTGCCGTTCTCTTCCCGGATACTGAGACTCGGGTTGTGATCTTCATGCGCTGGACAGCGAGCGATCCAACCGTCGCCGACTCGCCTGACTCCCTTGAAACGCGGAAGAATCTCGGCCACGTTCATCGCCGCACCTTAGCTGTGCTGTCGATGGCCTTATAAAGCCGAAGGCAGAAGCTTTGGTATTGCTGCCTCGCATTCTTGAGAGCACGCGGACGGTTCCTAAGTTCCCATTCGAGTCGCGCTTGCAGTTCATCGGCCCCGCGTTTGAGGGCGGCCTCAAGGCGCTCAGCCGCGACCACGGTGATCCTCACGTGCTGGCACCGTATTTCGCTCTATGAATTCCGCGATTGCGTCGGCTGGGATACGTACCGCCCTCCCGCAGTTCACACGCGGAAGTTTTCGGCGAGATAGCCAGGCTCGAATCGTAGAGACCTTCAACCCAAGAGCATCGGCGGCTTCCTCGACTGTCAGTAATGTGCCCATATCATGCACCTCGATTCGCGATCTTGGCGGATGGTGCCGTACTGACAGTTGAAAAGTCATTCGGAGAGTCTGGGAATCTATCGGAGAGTCTGGGAATCTATCGGTTTTCTTAATCGGGCAGGTCCTCGCCTGGAATACCTAGCGAGTCCGCCAACTTCTTGCGGGTGGATTGGTATGGCTTCGTCTTGCCCTTCAGATAGCTACTGGCCGTATGGAAATCTACTCCGGACTCTTGTGCCCATTCCAACGTTGACCAACCCTTCGAACGAAGCATTGGCCGAACAATCGATTCTCGTCGATCTGCGTTCGATGCAAGCCGCGGCTTCGGCAGCTTTGAGTTTTCGGTTTGGGTATTCCATTTTCGGCGTTTGGTTAATTCGAGGATGATGCTCTCGCACTCCGTTTGCAGCCGTCGTATCTCCGTGTAAAACGCTGGCACTTCACCGCCCGAACCATAGAGCCGCCAAGCCGGAATTTTGTCCTGCAGGTAGCGCAACCTGTCTTCGACTTCCTCTAAATGCTTTTGAAGTGTCTTTGTGCGGGACTTCGAGTGTGAAACGGGGGTTTCGGGTGTCTCCCCCTCTTCTGTACTCGACGAGCCACCATCTTCCAAGAAAAACCGCTGGTGAAAACTCTTCCGCCGGATTCCCATGGCCACCTCCCGCGTGGCATCCCGGCTTGTGAATTGGCGCGGCAGGCAGGCCGGGATGCACCGCTTTTCGGGAGCTACCCTAGCCGCGCATACGGATTGTATCATTTACGGCTTGACATATTAACCGAAGCAGTTTAGGATAATGAAATGAAGCGGACAGACCTACAGAAGTTCACCAGTTGGCTTGGGAAGCGCAGTTACGTGGCGCGTGTTGAACGTTTCGGCATCGAGCACATCCGCGAGATTGCGCGTGAGAACGGCAAGAAGGGCGGAAGACCACGCAAGCGGAAAGTTGGAGGTAAGCGATGATCTACAAGCGCGGCAAGCACGGGACGTACTGGATGCGCTTTCGATTTGCGGGGCGTTTCGTTCACGAGTCAACACGCACTACGAGCAAGACAGTGGCACGCGAAGCTGAAAGACAAAGACGGCGCGAACTTGAAGAGAAGTGGAATCGAATTGAGAAGCGCAGCCTTCCTCCCACCTTGACGGAAGCGTCAAAACGTTGGCTTGGGAAACGAGCTGGCCTGGCCACGAATACACGCGAGACGTACGAAAGTGCTCTAAAACACGTGCGGGAGATTTTGGGGACTATGCTCGTTTGTGAGATCGAAGCGAGAAATATCGCAACTTATCAGAAGGCTCGTCTCGCGCAGTTTGCGGCAGGTGCCACGATCAACAAGGAAGTCGCCTGCCTAGCTTCAATTCTCAGTGATTGCGGCGTTTGGGAGCAGGTACGGCGAGATGTGAAGAGACTGGCAGAGAACGAAGAGGCGGGCCGCGCACTCAGTCGCAATGAGGAGAAACGACTGCTAGAGTGTGCCTCAGCAGTCGGGCGGCACCAAGGGAATTGGACTCCGCTCTATACCGTCACCGTGCTGGGGTTGAATACCGGAATGCGGCATAAGGAAATTAGAACGCTCAAGTGGAAGAATTTAGACTTTGAGAACCGTGTCCTAAGGGTGGGCGAGAGCAAGACGGAGGCCGGTAAAGGCCGCCCTGTTCCATTGACACAACCTGCGTGGGCGGCCCTTGATATATGGGCGTCACGCTTTCCAGATCGAAAGCCTGAGCATTTTGTCTTTCCCGCGTGCGAGAACGGTCGTATTGACTCTCAGCGGCCCATAGCAAACTGGCGCACGGCATGGAGACGCGCCTGTCGCGAGGCTGGCCTGGACGGCTTACGATTTCACGATTTGAGGCACACGTCTGCTACTAAACTGCTGGAAGAGGGCACGCCTATTGCCGTCGTGGCACACATTCTCGGATGGTCCGCGAGTACAGCAGTACGCATGGCCAAGCGGTACGGACATATCCGGCCTGAGGTGCAACGGCACGCCCTTGAGGCGGTCGCGACCGCTGAAATCCGATCTGCTGTGAACCAAATTGTGCACCAAGTCGAAAATACGATAGAATCCAAATTGCCCAACTGATTGATTCTGCAACGATAGGCCCGTAGCTCAGTTGGTTAGAGCGCTTCCTTGACACGGAAGAGGTCAGAGGTTCGAGTCCTCCCGGGCCTACCATCCAACTCACTGATTCTACTCAGCGACAGTCGGTACCTCTTCGCTGAATTGGTCGAACTCGTCACCATTCGTCACCAATTGCGAGGGATTTTCGACCGCTAATCGTAGATGAGCCGGGATCGGTAGGGTGTAGACCTCTAAGGTTGTGGACATTCTGCTGTGACCGAGTTGCGCTTGCGTATCTCGCAGAGAAGCCCCGGCCGTTTGAAGCAAAGTAGCATGGGTTCTCCGCAGCGTATGCCAGCTCAGCGATGGCATCCCCATTTCCGAACCCGCCGGTTTCAAATGACGGTGCAACAGGTTGGTATCGTTCAGCGGAGTGCCGTTGCGAGTCTGAAATACGAGATCGTCTTCCCCCGCTCTCGGGGCGTTCTCGTATGTTCGAATCAATGAACACACGAGTGCCCTTGGCAGGGGAAGCGTACGCCGGCTGCCTTTGGTCTTGGGTGAGCCGAGCGAGCCGCGATAACAAGCCTGCTCGATTCGTCAGGCACTTCCGCATCATCACGTTTGGTATGTAACCGTTCGGTTGTAGCCATCTCGAATCCAAAGCTGCTTAGCTTCGAGTCGACGCGCTTGCGCGCCGTCCACACTGGCGTCGTGTACGGCGCGTTTCGATGGAGTCCCTCTTGCGCTGATGAAATCGTGAGGAGCGCCTAATGTCGTTGTAAGGACTAGCACCGTCGTGACAATTATTCGTCTCATGGAGAGGTCACCTTTGTTAATTACTCACTCGTATGCTCGTTTCTGCGGCGCGTAAGCGTTGGGTTAAACCCATAAATAAGACCGCACCGGATGGAAAAAATAAGCCTGGATAGAAAGTGCAGTTCACAGAAGTGAACTAAATTGTCTCAGTCCACGCCCGGAATCTAACTTAAATTTCTCTCCCGGGGGGAAACAACAAAATGCTTCATCCTGCTTGATGAAATCGCCGAGCGGTTCAATACTGTTGCTGTGTCAAATTCCGGGGACCCGAGATGGCGAAACCAATTTTGCTCAGTGTGGACGATGACCCCGATGTGCTGCGGGCGATCGAGCGCGACTTGCGGACGAAATATGGTGCTGAGTTCCGCGTGATAGGAAGCGATTCTCCTGAATCCGCGCTCACGCTTTTGAAACAGCTGAAGCTGCGCAATGACAGCGTGGCGTTACTGATTGCCGATCAACGAATGCCGCACATGGACGGCGTCGCGTTTCTCCAGGAAGCGATGCATGTGTTCCCGGAAGCGAAGCGGGCCTTGCTGACCGCGTATGCCGATACGAACGCAGCCATTGACGCGATCAATCAGGCCAGCATCAATTATTTCTTCTTGAAGCCGTGGGATCCTCCGAGCGAGCATCTTTATCCTCAGTTGGATGATCTGCTGGACGACTGGCAAGCTTCGTACCGGCCGAAATTTCAGGGCATACGAGTGCTGGGAACGCGCTGGTCGCCGAAGTCCTATGAACTACGAGACTTTCTCGCGCGGAATCGCGTTCCCTACCAGTGGATGGATGTGGAAATTTCGGCAAATGATCCGGAAACGAAACGGCTGCTGGAAGTCCTGGGGCCGGAGGCTTCGAGTCTTCCGGTTGTGCTTTTCCCGGATGGCACGAAGCTTCTCGAAAGCGCGCCAGCTGAAGTGGCCCAAAAAGTTGGTTTGAAGACTCGCGCGCAAACGAATTTTTACGATTTGGCCATCGTGGGCGGAGGTCCGGCGGGACTGGCTGCGGCAGTCTATGGAGCGTCAGAAGGCCTGCACACAGTGATGATCGAACGCGAGGCTCCCGGCGGACAAGCCGGGATGAGTTCACGGATTGAAAATTATCTGGGATTTCCCACGGGGTTGAGCGGCGGCGATCTCGCTCGCCGCGCCGTGGTGCAGGCACGGCGGTTTGGCGTGGAGATTCTGTCGCCTCAGGAAGCCACGGGCATACGCACCGAAGGGCCCTACCGAATCATTAAATTAGCGGATGGAAGCGAGATTTCCTGCCACGCACTGATGATCGCCACTGGCGTGCAGTGGCGGCGGCTCGAAGCGCCGGGGGTCGATCGTCTACAGGGCGCGGGTATCTACTACGGTGGCGGCGCGACGGAAGCGATGTCGTGCAAAGGCGAGATCCTCTACGTGATTGGCGGCGCGAATTCGGCGGGACAGGCAGCGATGAATTTTGCAAAGTATGCCGAAAAAGCGGTGATCGTCGTACGCGGAAGCTCGCTATCCAGCACGATGTCGCAGTATCTGATCGACCAAATCAAAGAAGTGCGCAACATTCAGCTGTGGGCGAATGCGAGCGTCGCCGAAGCGCACGGAGCGACGCATCTGGAAGAGATCTCATTTCTCTGTTCGGATACAAATAGGATCGAGCGTGTGCCGGCCACCGCGATGTTCATTTTTATCGGCGCGCTGCCGAGGACAGACTGGCTGGCGGGTGTCGTGGAGCGCGACGAGCGCGGCTTCATTTTGACAGGCCCCGATCTGATACGAGACGGACAGCGACCAAAGGGTTGGCAGCTCGACCGGGACCCGTTTCTGCTGGAGACGAGTGTGCCGGGAATTTTTGCGGTAGGCGATGTGCGCCACGGGTCCGTGAAGCGCGTGGCCTCCGGAGTCGGCGAAGGATCGGTTGCCGTCCAATTCATCCATCAATATCTGAGCAAGGTCTAAATGGTCGACAAAGCTGAACTGCTTCGCGTGCCGGCGTTCGCGGATCTGCCCGACGATCAGCTCGACTGGTTCCTGGGCAATTCCCAAGAGTTTCATCTAGCGGCGGGGGACAGTCCTATCCGGCAGGGTGATCCCGCAGAGTGGATGATGGTGCTTATTGAGGGCGAGTTTCAGTGGCGCGGCGACTTGGGAGGGGAACTTGTGACCTATCCGGCGAAGGCCGGAGACGTGAGCGGGGTCTTGCCATTTTCGCGGATGAAACGGTTCAGCGTGAGCCTTCGAGCGTTCAGCGCGGGACGGATCCTAAAATTCCCGGCTTCTCGGTTCCCGGAACTTGTACAGAAAATGCCGGAACTGACCGCGCGGCTGGTGGGCTACTTGTCCGACCGGGTTCGCGAAACCACTCGCGTGGAGCAGCAGCGCGACAGGCTGGCTTCCCTGGGAAAGCTTTCGGCGGGGCTGGCCCATGAACTGAATAATCCGGCGTCTGCCGCGAAACGAGCCACGAGCCAATTGCGCGATGTGTTGAAGAGGATCCGCGATGCGAGCCACGAATTGGGCAGCCGCGACCTGACGGCGGCGCAAAAAGCGGAAATTGAAAAACTGGAAACCGCGTTCGTCCAGAGCAATGAAGTGCCGCCCGATCCGCTGGCCGTCAGCGATCTGGAGGAGCAGATCGATTCCTTATTGCGCAGTCATGGACAGAATGATCTGTGGCAGATGGCGGCCGATTTGGCGCGGAGGAACGTCAAGCCTGAAGCGCTGGAGTCGCTTTTTGCCACGCTCGATGCGGACACTGCCCGCGCCGCTCTGGTGAGGATCGCGGCTTCGGTTGAGGTCGCAACTCTGTTGAACGAAATTGAAAGCGGCACGTCGCGCATTTCCGACCTGGTGCGAGCAATTAAAGAATACACATACATGGACCAGACGCCGTTGCAAAACGTCGACGTCGTGAACAGCCTGGAAACCACTCTCACCATTTTGAATCACAAGCTCAAGCACGGCGTGGCTGTCGAGCGCGACTACCAGAAGGTTCCGCTTCTTGTGAATTCATTCGGCAGCGAGCTCAATCAGGTGTGGACCAACATCATCGACAACGCCATCGACGCCATGAAAGGCGAAGGTAAGCTTCGAGTCCGAACCTATCGCGAGGACAATTGTGTAGTAGTGGAGATCGCCGATAACGGGCCAGGAATTCCGTCAGAGGTGCAACCGCATATCTTCGAACCTTTTTTCACCACCAAGGGAGTTGGCGAAGGCACTGGCCTCGGCCTCGACACGGTTCAGCGCATCGTGAAGAAACACAGAGGTAGTATTCAGGTGAATTCACAACCCGGCAACACAAGGTTTCAAGTGTGGCTCCCTGTGGCGGAGCGCCTGACTTAGAACTGCTCGCTCGCCTGGTTAATGAGGAGGAAGCCTAGGCCGCACGGCCCATGCCCGGCATGTCGCTGCCGCGGCCACTCTTTAGTTCCGAGCAAATCGTGGTCAGTTGATCGGAAATCGAAGCCACATACCCGCGTGCTACTTCCTGAAGCTCTCTTAAATTTTCAGGGTCGGCGTCGTCCATATTACTGGATGCGTTTTGCAGGCGTGGAACCTGCAAGCGGTAATAGGAGCAGCCGGGCAAGGCTCGCAATTCAAAATCGACTGCCTCGGAGACACTGTCCATCAGCACCGGGACAATTTCTTTGGCCCAACCGATCAAGCCCCAGTCTTTGGCCGAGGCGTAAGTGATCTGGTCCTGACGGTCACCGGTTCCAACGGAAACGACAGTGAATGCGAGCGCTTCGGGATAAAGCGAGCGCGCCTCTGCGTACGCAGCCATGGAAGGGTTGTTGACGGACACGCCGCCATCCACTAGCGCGTAGTCTTCCGAGCCTCTGGTCAAATGGAGTGGTGGAAAGAACGTGGGGGCGGCGGAAGTTGCTCTTGCGATGTCGGCCAGTCGCCAATTGTAGGTGGCATCCGATGCGATCTTGTGGCTCTTGAAGAAGAAAGGAATCTGTCCCTGCAGATCGTAGCTGGAAATCAGGAGCGGAGTGAGGGCGGACTTGAATTGTGCGTCGCCGAAGAACTGTTGGAGCGCAGATTCCAGAGCATCGGGGGAATATTTCGGCAGGAACAACTGGTGCTCGGGCGTCAGAATATTTTTGTGGAAGATGGCAGGCCCATTTTGGAGATAGAGGTCGAGGAGTTCGCTCGGGGAGTACGGGCGATTATTCTTGCAGATGGCCCCGATTCCCAGAGCGATAATGCCGCCAGTCGATGTTCCTGCGATTAGGTCAAAGGCTTTGAAGAGGTCCGCGCCCAGACGAGTTTGTATTTCGGCAAGAATTATGGCGGGTATGATTCCGCGGATTCCGCCTCCGTCAATGGCCAGGACTTTTATGGACGGCATCGGGTCTTCTCTCGATCACGGACAGGTTCACCGTCGCCGTTGGCGATACTATAATCGATGAGGTATTTCGTAAAGAATACAATGTCCCAAGGTGGAACTCGGATCAGGAGTCCGGCAAGTCTGGGTGGTGAGTCTTCACGTGGTACTGGCCTGAGTGGAAGATAAGAGGTTCGCCTTGCCGCCAGCGGTAGCGGATCACTTCACCCAGGAAAATGATGTGATCGCCACCGTCAAATTTTCGAACCACGCGGCAGACGAAGTGAGCTGTGGCGCCCTTCAAGAGCGGGCAGCCTTCGCTGCTGTCGCTGCAGTCCACCTCGGCGAAGCGATCCGGGAGTTGCGCCGCAAATCGGTGCGAAAGATGGTGTTGATCCGCCGCAAGGACATTAATTGCGAAATGGCGCGTCTTGTTGAAATCCGCAAACTCGGTGGAGGCTCTTCCCAAGCTCCACAGCACAAGGGGAGGATCGAGCGAGACAGATGCGAACGAATTGATGGTGAGCCCGATGCACCGGCCGCGCTTGGTGCGCCCAGTGACGATCGCGACGCCAGTGGCAAATTGGCCCAAGGCGTTGCGAAAATCCCGGTGATCGAAGGCGCGCGGTCGTTTCACGGCTGATTCTTGATTATCTCACCGCCCTTCATCACAAAGCGAACACGCTCGAGAGTAGTAACGTCCGCGACAGGATCGCCATCTACCGCGACGATGTCCGCGAATTTCCCGGGCTCGAGCGTGCCCACGCGATCGGACCAACCCAGGAGATCGGCGGCGTTCACTGTGGCAGCCTGGATGGCCACGAGCGGAGGAAGGCCCATTTTTACCATCGTGGCGAACTCACCCGCATTCATTCCATGCGGGTAAACGGCCGCATCGGTACCAAAAGCGATCTTCACGCCTTCTTTAAACGCGTGCGAGAGATTCTGTTTCGCGATGGGCAGCACCATATTCATTTTGTCGGTCATGCTTTGCGTGAAGCCGAGATGCTGGTAATTGGCGAGCAGCCAATCTTCGAGAAAAACTGTTGGTACGAGGTAGGTGCCGCGCTGCTTCATTAGGGCGATGTCTTCATCATTGATGTAGCTGCCGTGTTCGATGGAGTCCACTCCGGCTAGGACGGCATTCTTGATTCCGAGTGCACCGTGCGCGTGGGCGGCGACTTTGCGTCCGAGGCCATGCGCCGTATCGACGATAGCCTTCATTTCTTCAGGGGTGTATTGCTCGAGCGCAGGGTTGTCTCCTTCTGAAAGCACGCCACCGGTGGCCATGAACTTGATGAGGTCCGCGCCATATTTGATGTTCTCGCGCACCTTGGTCATGACGGCATCTACTCCGTTGGCGACGCCTTCGCCTGAATAGTTAAATTGCGGCGCTAGGAAATTTTCGTCGCCGTGGCCGCCAGTGATGCTGAGCGCGGGGCCGGAAGCGAGCATGCGCGGGCCCGGAACATCGCCATCATTGATGGCATCGCGCAAAGCGATATCCGCATATCCTGCCGCACCCACGTTGCGAACTGTTGTAAAACCGGCCTCCAGCGTGACGCGCGCATTGTGCGCCCCGTAGAGCGCGGAACGGGGATAAGACGTGTGCATGCCGCGCGGGCCCGCTAACCCCGGAACAGAAGTCAAGTGCGTGTGGCAATCGATCAATCCCGGAAGCACCGTGAGATTTGCAAGATCGATGGTTCTGACGCCGGTAGGCAGCTGCTTATTGATGTCAGCAGCCTTGCCTATGGCTTTGATCTTGCCATCTTGAATCCAGATGAGCTGATCGGATGCGTACGTTCCGGTGCGCACGTCGAGAAATTTGCCTGCGTGGACGGCAACGGACGCGGGTGCGCTGGGTTTTGGTTGCTGAGAGCGCGTTACGCTGACGGCAAAAACTAGAAAGCAGAGCAAAATTGCGGACCGCTTCATTGCAATCCTCCGAATTGGGCGCTTCGATCCTTTGTGGCCACGCACCACAACCGCGCGCCGCGCATTGTATCTCCGCCTGACCGAAGCACTCAGGACAATTCGCAAACTTAGTCCGTTGGATCGCTTCGCTTGATTTTTTCTTGACACGCGGTGCAGCGACTGTATGATTATACAGTGTGTTGCATAATCACGCACAAGGTTGAATGAGCGTACGAAAACGATACCGGCAAGGGCAGATTCTGAAGCTTCTCGCGGCTCACGCCGTGGCGAGCCAGGACGAACTGCGCCGTCACCTTGGGCATATGGGCATGCGCGTGACGCAGGCAACGCTCTCGCGCGACTTGCGCGAATTGCGGCTGGTGAAGACCGCTGAGGGCTACCGGCCGCTCTCTGCCGCGGCAGCAGAAGAAACTCCACCGCAAGCCGCGCTAGCGCGTGCGCTCAAGGAATTCTTGCTCGATATTCGTCCGGCACAAAACATGCTGGTGTTGAAAACGCCCCCGGGCGGCGCACAGCCATTGGCTGCGGCGGTGGATGCCGAACGCTGGAAAGAAATTGCCGGCACGCTGGCCGGGGACGACACGGTTCTACTGATAACTCCCTCCCGAGGCGCTCGGGCCGCTGTACAAAAGCGCGTGGAGGAACTGCTCCGATGAACGATCCGTTACGGGTCGCCGTCGTTGGAGCAACGGGCTACGCGGGATACGAGCTGGCCCGGCTCCTTCTTCGGCACCCAAAAATCGCCAAGCCGACATTCTATCTGCGCGACGGGAGCGCTAACGTGCGTTGCCTGGCCGAGCTCCACCCACAGCTTCGCGGATGGGGCGAAGCGCCGTGCAAACCGCTATCGGCCGCGGCGATTGCAGGCAACGGTGCGGATGTAGCGTTTCTTTCAACCCCGCACGAAGCATCGCTTGAGCTGGTGCCCGAACTGCTCGCGGCAAATCCGAAGCTGCGGATCATAGATTTGAGCGGCGCGTTTCGCTTTCGTGAACCGGAGACATTTGAGCGTTGGTACAAGCTGGCGCCCGCAGCGAAAGAGATTCTTGAAAAAGCCGTGTATGGGCTTCCCGAGCTGTATGCGAAGTCATTGCCCGAAGCCCGTCTTGTTGCCAATCCCGGGTGCTACCCGACTTCGGTAATTCTTGGATTGAGGCCGCTCGTCGAAGCCGGATGGATCGATGCGGCGCACGGGGTCGTCTGTGATTGTAAATCGGGCGTGAGCGGCGCGGGAAAAGAGCCGAAGCGCGAGACCCATTTCGTAGAGGTAAATGAAAATTTTCGCGCCTATGGTTTGTTTACGCACCGTCACACGCCGGAAGTAGCTGAGCATCTGGGGCTCGCGGCCCGCGATTTTGTTTTCACCACGCATTTGTTGCCCCTCGAGCGCGGGATTCTTTCCACTTTGTATGTGTGGTTGAAGCCCTCACGTAAAGCAGCGGAAGTTGAATCGCTTTACCGACAATTTTATGCGGAGCGTCCGATGGTGCGATTGCTGCCTGCGGGCCATTTACCGGAACTGCAGCACGTGGCGCACACGAATTTCTGCGACATTGGTTTCGCGCTGGAGCCAGAAGGCGAGCGGCTGGTGATTGTGTCCTGCCTCGACAATCTTGGAAAAGGCGCAGCGGGACAGGCGGTTCAAAACCTAAACGGGATGTGCGGATGTCCCGAAACGGCGGGATTGATATGAGGCTGTTGATAAAAATTGCGGGTGCGCTGCTCGAGCATGAGGACAACGTGCAAAGAATTGCGCGACAGATCACAGAACTCGCGCGCGCGGGCCATGAGTTGCTGGTCGTGCATGGCGGCGGCAAAATTTTCACCTCGACTCTGGCGCGCATGGGAATTGAGAGCCGCTTTGTGAATGGTTTACGCGCGACAGATCGCGAAACGCGCGACGTGGCCATGATGGTGTTTGGCGGACTGCTGAACAAACGCCTGGCTGGGGCGATTTCGCTCGCGGGCCAGCCGGCGGTTGGAATTTCCGCGTCTGATGCGGCGTGTTTTCTGGCGGAGCCGATGCAAATTGATGAAAGCGAACGGGGCTTGGGGTTTGTAGGTTACTTGACGGGCGTGAATCTGGATTTTCTGCATTCTCAGTGGCGCGCCGGCATTGTGCCCGTTGCTTCCTGCCTTGGACTGGGAGCGGACGGAGAAATCTACAACATCAATGCCGACCACATGGCTGCGGCTGCCGCCGAATTCATTCGCGCCGACCGTTTGATTTTTCTGACGGATGTGGCGGGCGTGCTTGATGGCGACAGAGTGCTGCGCGCCGTGCGTGGCGGTGAAATCGAAAACATGATCCGGCACAACAAAGTTTCCGGCGGAATGATTCTGAAACTCGAAGCAGCGAAGAGGGCGCTCTCTGGGGGCGTGACAGAGGTCCGAATCGTTGGAGGCACGGCGCCCCGGGCGCTTTTGAATGCTGCAAATTCGGTGCGCTGTTCGGGGACCCGCGTACTGCCGGTGTTGAAGGTTTCGGCGGCAAGAACCGCACAAGAAACGGCGTGATAGAAATGGCTAAGACTAAGAGAGCGGTGAAGGGCGGGGTATCGGCGTCGCACGCGCGCGCGGATGAAGCGCGCCACTTGATGAATACCTATAAGCGGCCACCAATCGTATTCACACGTGGCAGGGGCTGCCGCGTGTATGACTCGAATGGGCGCGAGTACCTGGATTTTCTCGGCGGCATTGCGGTGAATGCGCTAGGGCACGCGCATCTGCGGCTCGTGCGCACGATTCGACGCGAAGCAGGGCGCGTGATCCACACTTCGAACCTGTTTCACAATCCGTATCAGGGGCCGCTTGCGAAGAAGCTTGCGAAGTGGTCAGGCCTCGACCGCGTTTTCTTCACAAACAGCGGTAGCGAAGCGATCGACGGGGCCCTGAAGCTCGCACGAGCTTACGCAAATGCAAAGCCCAGCTCGGGCGGCAGCGGCGCCAGTGCTAAAAAGACACGGATTCTCGCGCTTGAGAATTCGTTTCACGGACGCACGTTCGGCGCGGTCTCAATCACGTACCCGGCAAAATATCGCGTGCCGTTCGCTCCCCTCGTTCCCGGCGCGGAATTCGTAAAATTCAACGATGTAGCCTATCTCGAGCGCAAGTTTGATGATTCGGTTTGCGCGCTTGTGATGGAAACGATCCAGGGCGAGGGCGGGATTTTTCCAGTCAGCCGGGAATTTTGGCAACGCGCGCGCGAACTCGCCACGCAGCACGATGCTGCGTTGATTGCCGACGAAATTCAGTGTGGCCTTGGCCGGACGGGACGCTGCTTCGCTTATCAGGCGTATGGATCGCTCCCGGATGCTGTCACGATAGCGAAGCCTCTAGCGGGCGGATTGCCACTGGGGGCTTTTATCGCGAACGAGAAATTTGCGGCAGCGTTTACGCCGGGAATGCACGGCACAACCTTCGGCGGCGGCCCGCTTGTTTGTGCTGCGGCGCTCGAATTCCTTACCGTCGTGGAAGAAGAAAACCTGCTGGCGAATATTCGCGAGCGCGGCGCAGAACTGCGCGCGGGAATCGAAAAGCTCGCCGGCAAATTCGATTTCATCCGGGAAGTCCGCGGCGAGGGCTTGATGATTGGCGTTGACTTGTCCGTGGATGGCGCGCCCTTCATCGCGGAAGCTCTGCGAAGCAGGTTGATCATGAATTGCACTCATGAGCATATTTTGCGGTTGCTTCCCGCCTTCATCATCAAGCGGCGCGATGTGGCCGAGTTTCTCAAGAAATTCGAGGCGGTACTGGCGCAAACGGCGAACTCGCTGGAGAAGTCTCGATCAAGAACACAAAAAACTAAAATGCATGCGCAGCCGATGACCGTGGCTGCAGCGAGGTAAAAAATGAATGCAACTGCAACAACGCTAACCTTAACAAACGACCTGCTGACCGGAATGGAGTGGGGTCCCGCGCAGGTGCGCGAACTCTTCCATTTGGCTGCGGACATCAAAGTGCGGCCGGATCGCTATCGCGGCGCGCTCGAAGGAAAGTTCTTGGCCATGATTTTCGAAAAGCCCTCACTGCGCACTCGCGTCACCTTTGAAGTGGGCATTGCGAGCCTTGGCGGCGCGTCGGTGTTTCTCGATCACGCCGAGACTCGCCTTGGCGCGCGTGAATCGGTGCGGGACACGGCGAAGAACCTCGAGCGGATGGTTCACGGAATCATTGCGCGCGTGTTCTCGCAGGAGTCTCTGGACGGCCTGGCCGAGCACGGCCGCATCCCGGTGATCAACGCACTTTCCGACCGCTTTCACCCGTGCCAGGCGATTTCCGATTTTTTCACGCTCGAGGAACGCTTCGGGGGGCTGCGTGGCTTGAAATTCGCATATGTTGGTGACGGAAACAACGTATGCCATTCGCTGCTGACAATAGCGGCCCGGGTCGGCGCACATATCCGCGTGGCGGCACCCGCGGGGTACGAGCCCGATGCAGCGATCGTGGCGGAGGCAAAGCGCGTGGCGCGGGAGACGCGGGGGAAAATTGAAATTATGCGCTCGACCGACGAGGCGGTGGCCGGAGCGCAAGCGGTTTACACCGATGTGTGGGCGAGCATGGGGCAAGAAGAAGAATCCGCAGCGCGCGCAGTGGCGTTTAGCGGTTACCAGGTGAATGAAGCTCTATTTTCACAGACCGCATCGGATGCCGTCTTCATGCATTGCCTGCCGGCGCATCGCGGGTCGGAAGTGACGGACGGGGTGATCGATTCGGAACGCTCGATCGTATTCGATCAATCGGAAAACAGGCTGCACGTACAAAAGGCGATCCTGCTCACACTACTGAATTAGTATTTTGCGGTGCTATGGTCGCACGAGGAGAGAGAATTGCCGAAGAAAGTTGTGCTGGCGTATTCCGGAGGGCTCGACACCTCCATCATTATTCCTTGGCTGAAGGAAACGTACGACTGCGAAGTGATCGCCATGATCGGCGATCTTGGCCAGCGCGAGGATTTGGAAGGCGCGCGTAAGAAAGCGCTGGCAACCGGCGCAAGCGCAGCTTACGTAGAGGATCTGCGCGAAGAATTCATCATCAGATTTATCTGGCCGACATTGCGCGCGGGCGCCGTGTACGAGCACAAGTACTTGCTGGGAACCTCATTTGCTCGACCTCTGCTCGCGCAGCGCCAGGTGGAACTGGCAAAAAAGCTGGGCGCCGACGCCTTGGCGCACGGCTGCACGGGAAAAGGGAATGACCAAGTTCGCTTCGAGCTCGCGGCCAAGGCGCTTGCACCGGAACTGAAAATCATCGCGCCGTGGCGGGAGTGGAAAATCAACTCGCGTGAAGACGCAATTGCCTATGCTCGCGCGCACAATGTTCCCGTGGAGCAGACGACTAAGAATATTTATAGCCGAGATCGCAACATATGGCACTTGAGCCATGAAGGCGGAGTTCTTGAAGATCCCGCGAATGCGCCAGAAGAATCCATGTGGCAATGGATAGTTTCGCCCTCGAAGGCTCCCGATCAGCCAACAACAGTAGAAATCGGCTTCGACGACGGAGTTCCTGTTTTCGTAAACGGCAAGAAGCTCGGCGCGGTCGCGCTCATCGAGCAATTGAATGAAATCGCGGCGGCGAATGGCGTGGGAAGAATGGAGATGGTCGAAAACCGGCTCGTAGGAATCAAGTCGCGCGGCGCATACGAAACACCCGGCGGGACACTCTTGATTGCAGCGCACCGCGAACTCGAGTCGCTGTGCCTCGATCGCGAGACGGCTCACTACCAACAGATGCTCGCCTTGCGTTATGCGGAGATGGTCTATTACGGAATGTGGTTCACTCCTTTGCGCGAATCGCTCGACGCGTTCTTCGCGAAATCGCAGGAGCGCGTGACTGGCAGCGTGGGCTTGACGCTTTTCAAGGGCAATCTGAGCGTGGCGTCGCGCCGTTCGCCGTTCTCGCTATATCGCACGAACCTGGCGAGTTTCACGATGACCGGCTACAACCCGAAAGATGCGGAAGGCTTCATCAACCTCTTCGCGCTGCCGATCACCGTCCCGCAGGAAGCGGAGATTCAACGCAAAGCCGAGGCAGGATGAGCAGCGCGGGCGAGAAGAAAAAAGAACAGAAGATGTGGGGCGGACGCTTTGAGCGCGGGCCGGACGCATCGTTCTACGAGTTCGAGCGTTCGTGGCAATTCGACCGACGCCTGCTGCCGCAGGAGCTTGCGCTCGATCGCGCGTGGGCGCGCGCGATCGCAGCCGCAGGTATTCTGAATGACGACGAGTGTGCGCAAGTTGTTCGCGCGCTTGACGAGATCGAAAGCCGCGCAAAGGCTGAACCCGCGTGGCTTGATGGCTCGAAAGCGGAAGATGTGCACCATTTCGCCGAAAGCGCGCTCATCGAAAAGCTCGGTCCGCTTGGGGCGAAGTTGCACACCGGTCGCAGCCGCAACGAGATGGTCGCGACCGAGTTCCGGATGTACATAAAAGATGCCGCTCTCGAAATTCAGCAGGCGAGCACGGTTCTCGCGGACGCCGTGGTGAAACAAGCCGAGAAGAATATACACGTGCCAATGCCTGGCACGACGCACATGCAGCACGCGCAGCCGTTGCTGCTTCCTCACTGGCTTCTGGCGCATGGCGAAGCATTCGTACGCGACGCAGAGCGCCTCAAGGCTGCAGCCGCACGCGCGGACTTGTGTCCACTTGGATCGGGAGCGCTTGCAGGCTGCGCGTTCCTGCTCGATCGCAAAGCGCTGGCACGCGACTTGGGATTCTCTAGCATCACCACCAACAGCTTGGACGCGGTGAGCGACCGGGATTTCGCCCTCGAATTTCTTTTCGCGCTTACTACACTGGCCATGCACCTCTCGCGGCTGGCTGAAGATATGGTGTTATTTGCGACGCCCGAATTCGGGTTCATCGAGCTGCCAGACGAGTTTTCGACCGGAAGCAGCCTGATGCCCCAGAAAAAGAATCCCGATGCGTGGGAACTCATTCGCGGGAAGACAGGGCGGATCTACGGCGCACTATTCACTTTACTAACAACGTGCAAGGGACTGCCATCGAGTTATCAGCGCGATTTACAGGAGGATAAAGAAGCGCTCTTTGCTGCTCACGACCAGGCACTGGCCGTAACGCAGATCGCCGCGGCAACTCTGGCCGCGACAAAATTCAACGAAACGAATTTGCGAAAAGCTGCGCAGGATCCGGTGCTAGTGGCTACCGAACTTGCGGATTATCTGGTTGCGTGCGGCGTTCCATTTCGCGAGGCGCACGAAGTAGTGGGCCAAGTACTGCGAGTGGCCGAGCAGGAGGGCAAATCGATTCGCGAGATGCCGATTGAAAGACTCAAGCAGTTTTCTCCTGCGTTTGGCCGCGATGTGGCAACCGTGCTGACTCTAGAATCGTCACTCGCGCGGCGGGCTGTTGCCGGAGGAACCGCGCCAGCTGCAGTTCGCGCAGCTCTCGAACAGTTCAAGACGAGGCTCGGAAAGATTGAGGAGAGCCAATGAACGCGCGACGAGCCAGAACTTCGGACACGCGCGCGATTTTCGAATTAATTACCGCGTATGCTGGCGAGGGATTGCTGCTGCCTCGCACGGAAGAAGAAATTCAGGAAAATATTAGCCATTTCCTGGTGCATGAAGATAAAAAGCGTGTGGTGAGTTGTGTGGCACTCGAAAGCTACGGCACGGATCTGGTGGAAATCCGTTCGCTCGCGGTCGATCCGAAGCATCGCGGGCGGCGCGCCGGCACAAGGTTGCTGGAGTTTGCTATAGCTGAAGCGCAGCGTCGCGGGATCGCTCGCGTCTTCGCTGTAACGCATGCGCCAAAATTCTTTATGCGCCAGGGCTTTGAGCCAACCTCGCGGCACGCCCTGACCGAAAAAGTGGAGCGGGATTGCCGAGCGTGCCCGAAGCGGCGTTCCTGCCAGTTGGTTGCGGTGGTCGCTACCGTCATCCCCGAACGCATAGCTCTGCCGATTCTTGCTGATTCGGCAAGTCTCATTTCGGCAGCATGACTCTCTCCCTCTCGGCGCCCCAAGTTCCGCGTGGCTTCTCGTTTTCCTCCGCCGCGTGCGGATTGAAAAAATCGGGCCTCGACCTCGGGCTTCTTGTGAGCGAAACGCCAGCGTCAGCGGCAGCAATGTTCACGACGAATCGCGTGCAGGCTGCCCCGGTTCGTCTGTCGCAAAGCCATTTGCGTCGCTCGCGCGGGAAAATGCGAGCGGTGATAGTCAACTCCGGCAACGCGAATTGCTGCACCGGCTCTGATGGATACGCAGCCTCGGAAGCGACAGCTCGGAAGGTGTCGTTGGGGCTGTCGGCGGTTGATCCTTCGCAGGTCTTGGTGTGCTCAACCGGCGTGATTGGTGTGCCGCTGCGCGTCGAGAAGATTCTGAAGGCGGTGCCGGATTTGGTCCCCGCGCGAAGCGGTAAGGCTGAAGCCTTCGCTGAATTCGCCCGGGCAATTATGACCACCGATACGCGTCCCAAGTGGACGGCGGCGAATTGCCGTATCGGCGGAAAAACCGTGAAAATTCTCGGCTGTTGCAAAGGCGCGGGAATGATTCAGCCGAATATGGCGACCATGCTGGCGTTCCTGGCAACCGATGCTGCAATTTCGCCCGCACTGCTTTCTCGCGCGTTGCGCGCTGCCGTTTCCGGCACATTCAACGCCATCACTGTGGACGGAGATACTTCAACCAATGATACGGTGGCGATTCTGGCCAACGGGGAGAGTGGCGCGCGACGAATCACAAGCGCTAGCGCCGATTTGAAAATGTTCTATAAGGCGCTCGAAAATGTGTGCCGCACGCTCGCTCTGAAGATTGTCGAGGACGGCGAGGGCGCGCGACGCGTGATTGAGATCGAAGTGCGAGGCGCGCGATCAGACCAGGCCGCCGCACAAGTTGCGCGAACGATTGCGAACTCGCCTCTAGTAAAAACAGCCTTGGCCGGCGCCGATCCCAACTGGGGCCGAATCCTGGCCGCCGCTGGACGAGCCGGCGTACCGTTCGACTTCAAGCTCGTGAACATCATGCTCGCGGGAATTCTCGTGTGCCGGCGAGGGAGAGAGCATCCATTTTCTGAGCTCGTGGCGCACAAAAAGATGCTCGCGAAATGCGTGCCGATTGTGGTGGATTTGCATTCCGGTAAGGGCCACGCGCGCATGTGGACCTGCGATTTTACAGGCGAGTACGTCAATATTAACGCAAGCTACCGAACATAGCTCGTCAGCCCAGACCTTCCCAATTCCAGCCCGAATACGTCTCGCGGAGTTTTAGCTTCAAGAGCTTGCCCACCGCCGAGCGGGGAAGCTCGTCGGTAAACACAAAAGCATCGGGAAGCTGCCACTTCGCGAACTTGGCAGCAAGAAATTCGCGCAGTTCGCCAGACGTCACCTCCGCGCCCTCCTTGACCACGACGACGGCAAGCGGCCGCTCCTGCCATTTCGGATGCACGACGCCGATCACGGCCGCCTCGCGCACGCTGGGATGCCCCATTAACTCATTTTCTAAATCCACGGAGCTGATCCATTCACCGCCCGATTTGATGAGATCTTTGCTGCGATCCACAATTTTTACGTAGCCTTCGGAATCGATCGTAGCGATATCTCCCGTCTTGAACCACCCGTCGCGGGTCCAGCGATCGGCGGTCTCCGGCGCTTCGAAATAACTCGCAGCCACCCACGGCCCGCGTATTTCGAGTTCGCCGAACGTAACGCCATCGCGAGGCGCCTCGCCTTCCGGCCGCATCACTCGGACCTCGATAAACGGCGCAGGCAATCCTTGCTTCACGCGAATTTTGTATTTTTCATCCTCGGAGCCATGCGCCAGTGTGGACTTGAGCGTGCCGGTGGTCGCGAACGGAGTTGTTTCCGTCATGCCCCAGAGATGCGTGATGCGGAAGCCAAATTTGTCCATCCGCCGAAGCAGCGTTTCAGGCACAGCCGACCCGCCGCACGTGATGCGAACGGGTTGATCGATCTTCCAGCGCCCCGGTTCCTTTTCAAGGGCCAAAAGCACACCGAACCACACGGTGGGCACAGCCGTCGCGATTGTGACCTTTTCCTGTTCAATCAAATCGAGCAGGCTTTCGGCGTCGAGATGGAGCCCGGGAAACACCAACTTCGCGCCGACCATCGTCGCGGTAAAAGGGACGCCCCAGGCATTCGCGTGAAACATCGAAGAACCGGGCAGCACCACCTCGTTGTGGCTGATTGCGAATGCATCCTGCAGGCATTGCGCGAAACTGTGGAGCACAAGCGCGCGGTGGGAATAGACCACGCCCTTCGATTTGCCAGTCGTACCGGATGTAAAACACATCGCCGCCGCTTCATTCTCGCCCAGCACCGGATAGTCAAAGGTGTCGTCAGCGGCGCTGAGGAAGTCTTCATAATTTTCATACTCTCGCGGAACAGGTTCCCCGCTGAACGGCACCACAAACACGCGCTCCAAATGAACCTGCGAACGGAACGATTCGTACGTTGGAAGGAGAACGTCGTCGACGAGCAGATAGCGATCGCGGGCGTGATTGGCGATATAAGCGAGTTCGTTGGCGTGCAGCCGAAGATTCAGTGTATGCAGCACGCCACCGCACGCCGGTATGCCGAAATATGCTTCGAGGTGCGACGAGTGATTCCACATCAGCGTGGCGACGCGGTCACCACGACCAAGTCCGGCCAACTCCAGCGCGCGAGCTAGGCGCCGCGCTCGCCGATAGATCGCGGCATAGTTCGTGCGCGCAATGGTGCGGTCGGGCCGGCGCGAACCGATTTCCACTTGTCCGTAGAGTTTGCCAGCGCGCTCGAGAATGGGCACGAGCGTGAGCGGAAAGTCCATCATGGTTCCAAGCATAGAAATCTCCGGAGGGCTTGGGCGCATCGTATCATCGATTGCCGCGGGCCGGCTGTTGGCAACTCTTGGGGGACTGAACAAGAGAGGTAACCCGGCTCCTTCCGGCCTTTTCGTCGGAGGAGTCGCTCTACGGACGCGATGGTTGACTGCGGAAGGTAGTTGCCGCAAGATGCTCGTGCGTTCCTGGGGACAGCTTGGCCGGTCGGTAAGAAGTTGATAATTTGCGGGCCGGGCGCGCTCGAAGTTACCTTCCCTCAGCTGCGTTGACGTGTCCCGCGCTTTGCGGGGCTTAGGAGAACGGCCGTGAAGAAATTGTACGTTGGGAACCTCTCGTTTAAGGCCACAGAAGAGCAGGTGCAAGCGCTGTTTGCTGAAATCGGCGTGCAACCGGATTCACTCACGCTGCTCCGGGATCGTTTTACAGGGCAGCCGCGCGGCTTCGGTTTCGCCGAGATTCACGACGACGGCGCGGCAGAGAAGGCGATTGCAGCCCTCAACGGCAAGGACTTTCTTGGTCGCGCGTTGGTTGTGAATGAAGCTCGGCCGCAAAGGGAAGGCGGCGGTGGAGGGGGCGGCGGGCGGGGCGGTGATCGCGGCGGACACGGCGGTGGCGGCGGAAGAGGTGGGGGTGGCGGACGCGGCGGTCACGGGGGTGGCGGACGCGGCGGCGATCGCGGTGATCGCGGCGGTTACGGACGCGACCGCTAGATTTTTCTCGGTTTATTCTCTTTAAAATTTGCTGAAAGGCAGAAAATTCAGGGCCGTGGAACGGACCCAAAGTGATAGGTGTGCGCAGAGGCGCAGTCCCTGCGCTCAGGCAATTGCGGTCCGTTCCCGCGCTGCCTTCGCGTGGCGAGGTTTGGGCGAAGCCACTTCAACCCTCCCGCCACGGTAATAGAAGCGCTCCACGGTAGTTTCGCAAACGCCCTGCGCAACCAACGCGCGAACATCCAGCTTCGATTCCGCTTCATCGAGTTCTTCCGGGCTCGCATAGAGCGCCGGAGTTCGCGGCATGAAAACCGGGCAACAATCGTGAAAGGGCTCGGAGGAAGGCTCGTACGTGCCAATCTTGCGTGCTGTGTCAAGAATCTCCATCTTGTCCGTGCCGATCAGCGGACGGAACACTGGCATCCGCGCGGCTGCTTCGACGGCTATAAGATTTCGAAGCGTTTGAGATGCAACCTGACCAAGGCTGTCACCCGTAACGAGCGCCAACGAGCGGGCGCCTTTGGCCAGAGCTTGCGCGATCCGCAACATCATCCGCCGATATAGCAACACGCGGTAATCTTCCGGCGCATATCGAACGATCTCTCGCTGAATTGTTTCGAAGGGCACGCGATAGAGTTTCGCGTGGAACTGGTAGGGAACCAGCCGGCGTACGAGTTCGCTCGCAATGTGAAGGGAAGATTCGCCCGGACGGGCTCCGGTACCGTAGAAGTGCGCGAAGCTCAAGTGCGCGCCGCGCTTCATCATCTGATACGCCGCAACTGCCGAATCGTAGCCGCCCGAGAGCAAGCACATCATCCGTCCAGCTGTATTGGCAGGCAGTCCGCCCGTCCCCGGAATCCTTCGCGCGTAGACAAGCGCAGGCCCAGGCGTGATTTCCACGTAGCAGGTCAACTCCGGATCAGTCAGTTTGACGCGCACGTCGCGCCCGCTCTCGCGAAACCGGTCGAGCAGGTAGCGGCCAACCGTCGAATCGATTTCCATTGAAGTGTGGGGGAATGACTTGTCGCTGCGCTTGGCCCTTACCGCGAAATTCGCAAATTGCAGAGACTCAACCTCCTCCCAGGCCGCTCGGCACAACGCTTCCATATTCCGTTCGACGGGCTTTGCCAGTGCGTAGAATGCGATCCCGAGAACCCGGCTGGCGCGCGACGTGGCTTCCTCGAGCGAAGCGCCGTCACCTAAACGAACCATGAAGCGGTCGCCCGGTTGCTCGATCCTGCGTACGGGTACTCCTTCGAGCGCTCTGCGAAGCGCCGTGAACAGCTTACTCAGAAAGAATCGGCGGTTGCGGCCTTTGAGCCACAATTCGTGGTAATGAACGACGATGACAGGATTGATCATTAATTAAACTTTTGCCGTAGAGCAGCACACGAGTAACATTCCAGAGACAGATTTCACCGGCCTTTGTGCGTTTCTCGAAGTATATCAGCGATTTTCATAGGGTCTAGCATCGCACCAAATCAAGCAGCTTGCTCAGTGGACTACGGGGAATCCCCGATGGCACCGTGGAACCTAAACAGCGATAACTTCCTGGATACATTTGGTGTTGACGCGAGACTTTCCACTACATGCGGAGTTAATATCGGCAGCGCTCCTGTCCCCGGAGCGAATACTCGGGCCTGTTGAAAATGGGAAGAGACCGAAAACACATATGACGCATCCATATCTTTGAACCCGGGGCGTTCGGGAGGAACTTCATGTGGAATCGTAGAGATTGGGACGACTTCTTCGACATCGTGAGAAAGCGCTGGCACACTCACCGGCCTCCGCGACCGCTGGATCGTTCGGGCCGCCGTTTGACGCCCGCCGAAGGCTATAGCCTTGCCGAGCTTGATGATGCGGGCATGAGCATCGAGCAGGCGGAGATGCTGGGACTCCCAGTAGACGCCGGCCGCGTCGGTTCCTATGGACCGAACGTCTCATCGTTGCGTGAATTCCTTCGCGCCACTCGTTCGCGTGTCTGAGGCACACACAGGTACTAGGATTCATAATCCCCGGGACTAGACAAGTTTCGGGGATTTTCCTTTTTCGCTCGACTGTCGGTTATTTCTGGCGGGAACTGAACCGAGTCACTACGAATGAAGTAACACCAGCGACGATTCCGCCTCCAATCACAACGGCCTCCCAGGCGATTCCCGCCGCGACGGATAGCACCGCGGGCGCTCCGAATGGCCGCAGGAGTGCCGCAAGCGCCGCTTCGCGGACGCCAATTCCTCCCTGTGTGATTGGAATCGCCGCCGAAAGCTTTGCCAGTGGCCACGCAAACAACCATGTGCGAAATCCTAAATGTAATCCGCACGCTTCTGCCAAAGCGATGTTCAACTTGATGAAGACAATTTGCGCTGATAGCGCAAGGACAAGCGCGGCAAGTACTGCACCAGGACGACGCGCCATGGAACGAGCGGCAACTCTTACTCGAGTGAACCTGCGCCTCATGCGATAAGAGAATCGTCGCGCGGGGAGAAATGCCGCAATCGCCGCTGCAATCAATGTTCCGGCCAGTCCAACCTCGGCGAGCAGCAGAAAAATCCGGCGGTCTCTCGGATCGAGCGAACCGGGCAAAAGTAGAGCACCAATCCCAGCCAAAAATCCCAGGGCTACCAGATCAACGCTTCGGTCAACCAAGCTACCCAGCAGAACCCCTGCTTTGCTGCGGCCAATGCGCATCGCCATGCCGGCGCGCACCAAGTCTCCCCCGATCAGGGAAGGCAGGAACAGCGACCCAAAGAGTCCGGCGAAATAACAGCGGGCGGCCTGCACCCATGTCATGCCTGAACCAGCCACAGCCACCATGAGCCGCCACTTCGTTACGCCAATGCAATGCGTCGCCAGATAACCGATGATCACAAAAATCCACAATTGCGTTGGGAGCGTTTCGAGCGTAAGCCAAATCTTTCGGCCTGAAAGAAAGCGGAAAAGCAAAAAAAGAACCAAGGCGCTGCCGCCGTAGTGCAAGAGCGCCTGAAGCGCGGCTCGCGTCCAATTTTTTTCGGAGTTTCGCGTGTCGGATGGAGAATTCACGGGAAGTGGTCGGCACATTATGCGGCGCGGCGGCTCATGCCACAAGCTCTGGAAATGCGGTTGCAGTCGAGGGAATAACCCATTAACGTAGTCCACTCGTTTTCGTGTCGCGCGATCTGAATGGGAGAACTTCAGAGCCATCCTGAAGTCCTTCATCCCGATTCGAGGCCAAGTTGAGGAAGAAAACTCGTGTAGTGCAGTATGGTGTCGGACCCATTGGCGCTTCGATCGCTCGCCTGGTGCGCCAGAAAGCCGAGCTAGAGATTGCTGGCGCCATCGATAAGGATCCCGCTAAAGCAGGGCGCGATCTGGGCGAAGTAGCGGGCGCTACGGATGCTCCATGGGGCGTGCTAATCTTCGCAGATTCAGCCCGGCTCTTTGCGAAACCCGTGGACGTGGTGATCCATTCGACTTCTTCGTTTTTGCCGAATGTGATGGACCAGTTGCTCGAGTGCCTCGCCGCGGGCTGCTGCATCGTTTCCACGTGCGAGGAGCTCGCGTACCCCTTTCGCAAGCATCCGGATCTTTCTGCGCAGCTTGACGCGGCCGCGAAAGAAGAAGGCGTCGCTTTGGTGGGCACAGGGGTGAATCCGGGATTCGTGATGGACAAGCTCGTTCTCACCCTTAGCGCCGTTTCGCAACGCGTCGAATGGGCCAAGGCATTACGCATCGTTGACGCATCGAAGCGCCGGCTGCCTCTGCAAAAGAAAATTGGCGCCGGAATGACGGCCGAAGAATTCCGCGCCCAGGTGAATGCCGGGGTAATCAAGCATCACGGCCTGCCGGAATCCATTGCGATGGTCGCCGATGGCCTTGGATTCGAGCTCGATGATATTTCAGAGACGATTGAGCCGGTGATCGCAGACGAAACAGTGAAAACCGAATTTCTGGAAGTCGTGCCCGGTCAGGTGGCCGGCGTGCATCAGATCGCGCGCGGAACGGTTGGCGGCAAGGAAAAGATCTATATGGAACTGAAAATGTTCGTGGGCGCCAAAGATCCCGCCGATTCGATCGAATTAAGAGGCGAGCCCAACCTTGCGCTTATGATTCCGGGCGGCACGCACGGCGACATAGCTACCGCGGCAGTCGTGGTCAACGCGATTCCGTCAATCCTCGCGGCACAATCCGGTTTGCGTACCGCTCGCGACCTGCCGCTCAGCTTTTTCCCGGCGGTTTCATTGCCCTGATTCGTAACATTTTGGTTTTTGGACCTTTCTCCAGTAACGCGCCACTGCGGCATAATCCGGGTCGTCTTTCGAAGCATCCTTCACCGCGCTATACGTCGCAAACGCGGCTGTGGCAGCAGGCAAGTCGAGCCCTTCTTTCTTCGCCAGTTCGAGGGCGAGACGAATATCCTTGTGCATCAGCCGCAGAGGAAAGCTAGCCGGATATTCATTCTTAAGCATGCTAGGCGCTTTTACGTCCAACACTCCGGCGCGCGCCATGCTCGACTGCATCACTTCCACCAACTTCTCGCCGGCAATTCCAGCTTTCGTAGCCAGCGCAAGCGCTTCCGCCAGCGCTTCTACTTGGAGCGCGAGGATTAGGTTCATTGCGAGCTTCACGGTCTGCCCCGAGCCATTCGGGCCCAGCAGAAAGAATTTCTTGCCCATCACTTCAAGAATCGGCTTCACTCGCTCGAACACCTCCGGCTTTCCGCCGATCATGAAAACAAGTTCGCCCTTTTTTGCGCCCCAGTCGCCTCCCGTTACTGGCGCATCTAGATAATTAGCCCCCTTTTCGGCGCAAGCAGCGGCGGCACGTCGCGCGAGGTCCGGAGAAACGGTGCTCGAATCGATATATGTGCTGCCGCGACCCAACCCCGCCAGCGCGCCGTCCGCGCCCCACAAAATCTCCTCGACTGCTGGTGGATCGCTCACAATCGTGATCAGCACATCCACCTGCGCTGCCACGTCACGCGGGTTTGCACCGAACTTCGCGCCTTCCCTCACTAGCTCGTCCGCCCGAGCCTTCGTGCGGTTTGACACCACTACAGGAAACCCCGCTTTAAGCAAGTTTCCGGCCATTGGCTTGCCCATCAGGCCCAATCCGATAAATCCGACCGTCGGTTTCATTGCTTCCCTCCGCAAATACGCAACATCAATATATGCGTAGCGCGAACTAGAATCGCCAGGAAAGTTTGAATGCGGCCACTAGCCGGGAGGAATGTCGAGTAAGGAGTTACCGGCGGACTTTAGGTGGCACGGAGTGAACCGTGATTGGCTCGTCAGAGTTTCGTGGGGTCTCGGTGAGGCGCATATTCGTATGGGATTTCCACGCGCATGGTTTTCTTTCTCCGTCTAGAAGACGTTCTTCGACCACGATCGAGAGCCCGGTGTCGGCTACGAGCGTGCCCACGGATTTCTGGTGGATGTCTGCCACTCGGTAGTGGGCTTCCACGCGTTTTCCCATAAATGAGACATAGCGACTCATCGAATAGCTATTTCACACTGTCCTTACTTGGTTGGTCAATGGAACCTTTGGGTCACTGTAAGCGCACTGAGACTGTACCGAGAAGAAACTCTCGGTGGGCGTTTTTAGTGGGAGGAATCGTGCGGATTCGCAACAACCTCATGCGAGATCGGCATAGCTTCGACACTGCGGATCTGCAAGTCGGCTATAAGAGCAAGGACAAGTGGGGCAACAATGCTCAGTGCGAAATAGCTGAAGACAACTGGCAGCACCCAGGCGAGCGCCCAAGAATCGTGCGCGTAGTGTTTGGAAGCGGCCCACCACACTACCACCGCTGTTATTAGTCCCGTAAATGCAGCAAGATACCGGCTGAGCAGTGAAATCTCGAGTGGCTTGGAGCAGTTGGAACAGACCAGATCATTCGAATAGGCAAGAACCTTGCCAACGGAAACCTCATGCAAACAATCGGGACAAACGCGAGCCGCCACGAGCGCCTCCATGTTTCACTGCAAGATACACTACCCTCGTCGCACAAAAAAGCCATCAGCTAAATCAGCGAAAATTCCACCCGGTGGCGCATCGGATCGATTCGCTCCGCCCTTACGCGCACGCGATCGCCAAGCCGGAAAATTCTCCGCACCTTGGCGCCTGGCGACCCGCCGCGGTAAGGCTCGGCTAGAATCGCGTGATCGCGCTCGCGAAAGGTGCAGGGCATTCCCGTTACTTCTTCCAACCGGTTAATACTCACCAGTCCTTCGACAAAAATCTCCACCAGCTCCACAAAAAATCCGAACTTCTGCACGGAAATAATCAGCGCGTCATACTCTTCGCCCAGGTGGCTCTCCATGAATTGAGCCGTCTTCCATTCCATCAGCTCGCGCTCAGCTGCTTCCGCGCGGCGCTCAGCTTCCGAGCTTTCCGAGGCGATCTCTTCCAGTTCGACCCGGCGGTATGGGCCGAGCATGGCTACAGTCTCTGCTTCTTTTCCCGGCTTTGGATCCGAGACCTTCGCGCGCATTGGCTTCACGTCTGGATTCACAAGTGCCCATTTCAGGGCACGATGAACGATCAGATCCGGGTAGCGGCGGATCGGCGAGGTAAAGTGCGTGTACTCCTTCGTGGCCAGCGCGAAATGCCCGAGAACGTCGACGGCATAGCGCGCCTGCTTCAGTGAGCGCAGCATTAAATAGGAGAGAATCCGCTCTTCGGGCTTCCCCGCAATTTTTTCCGTAAGCCGCTGGTAGTGCTGCGGACGAATATCGACCTCCTCGGTTGCCGGCACCGAAACGGTCATCGGACGCGGCCGCCCCCGACCGGCGTCGTGTCCTCCTCGCCCTCGAGCAGCCGGCTGCACGCGTCCATGGCGCACGGCAATGCGGCGCTCCGTAAGGTCTTCTACCCCCAGCGAATAACCGAACGCATGTGCGAGCTCTTCGAACTCGATCACCTTCTTTAGATCAGGCTTTTCATGCACGCGATGCAGTGAGGCAACACCACGCCGTTCGAGATACTGCGCCACCGCTTCGTTTGCAGCCAGCATGAACTCCTCGATAATCCGGTGCGCGATGTTCCGTGCGCTGCGGACGATGCTTAGCATTCGCCCCTGCTCATCGAACTCGATAATCGATTCGGGAAGATCGAAGTCAATCGAGCCGCGCGCAACGCGTTTCTTGTTCAGCAGCAGCGCCAGTTGTTTCATGCGTCTGAAATTCCCGGCCAGCGGCGCATAACGTTCGGTCATTTCCGCGTCGCCCTCGAGAATCTTGTGCACGTTGGTATACGTCATCCGTTCAGCAGAACGAATCACGCCCGGCGTGAAATCGGCGCGCACCGTGTTGCCACTCGCGTCAATTTCCATGATCGCGCTCATCACCAGCCGCTCGACTTTTGGATTGAGCGAACAAATCCCGTTGGAAAGCTCCTCCGGCAGCATTGGCACGGCGCGATTCGGAAAATACACAGACGTCCCGCGCAGATGCGCTTCGCGATCCAGCGGCGAATTGCGCTCCACGTAGTTCGCCACGTCCGCGATGTGAACCTGTAGTTCGTAGCGCCCGTTAGGCAGCTCGGTCACATGCACGGCATCGTCGAAATCGCGCGCGGTCTCCCCGTCGATCGTCACAATCGGAAGATCGCGAAAGTCGCGCCGGCCTCGCAGATCTGCCTCAGAAACTCGCTGCGGCTCTGACTTCGCTTCCGCCACAACTTCCGCAGGGAAAATATGCGGCAGACGATGCTTTCGGATGATGATTTCAACGTCGACACCGATTTCACCCGGCCGGCCCAGAATTTCGATTACGCGACCTGCCGGAGCAAGGCCGCCCTTCGGGTAGCGGGTTATCTCTACGTTCACCACGGCGCCATCCAGCTCCGGCAACCGCAGCCGCCGATAGCTCGACGTCGTGCTGCCCGAATGCGTCGAGCCCACCTTCTTACGCAACTCTGGAGTCAATTCGTCTCCCGGCGGGATGGATATCTCGTGTTGGATTCGCGTGTCATACGGCATAACTAAGTTTCCATGCGGGCCGTACCGGAAAAGCCCGACGACCGTCGGATTCTCGCGCTGAAGAACCTGTACCACGAGGCCTTCTGCGCGCCCGTCGGCTTTTCGTCTTTCGACGCGCGCCAGCACGCGGTCGCCATTCATCGCGTCAGCCATGCCATCGCGTCCGACGAAAAGGTCGCCTTCCACGCGCGGAATCGGCCTGTCCGGCACCAGGAAGCCGTACCCATCGCGGTGCGCGACCATTCGTCCTGAAACCAAATTTGGATCGGCACTTCGACGAGCCGCTGCATCCCCTCTCGACGACGCGGAATCCGCGTCAGCATCCTTCCGGGCGTCGGCGGCTGCGGCTTTCTCGCGTTTGCCAACATTGCGTGCGTTCTGTTTGCTTTCCGCCAAGCGATATCGTCCGCCACGGCTTTCTTCCACGTCGCCGCGGCTTTTCAAATATTGAATGATTCGCGGCAAGAAACGGCGCCCGTGATGCTGCAGTTCCATCCCATGCGCGATCTGCCGGATACTTTCCGGCTGCGAGATCAATGAGAGGTAGGCGATCACCTGTTCTTCGGTGACGTGACGCGGATTCGGTTCCTTCTCTGAATCCGCACGACCTTTGTATTTACGCGGATGCTTCATGGTGGGCGAAAGACGCCACGCACAGGCTAACGAAATTCAAGCGGCGTGCAAAGTGTGTTTGTAACGCTGGGGAGCAGCGAGCGGATTTCGCTTTGCGGCTTACATTCACCTGGGCGATTCGCGCGCGATCGGCAAATCTACAATACCAATCCTGCCGTCCGGCTGGCGTTCAAGAGCCGGTGCGTAAGCACCCAGCAATTCACGCCGCCACCAATCGCCTGTTTCGCGTTTCGTTTTCTCGTCCGTAAACCAGTATTGATAGATCACCGTGCGAACCGCAACCGGCGGCGGCCCTCCTGCAAACGGACTGCCGGCAAATAAGTGCAGCACATCGTTATCGTTTTGAAGCAGCCGTTCCTCCGCCCACAGCACGAAACGATTTTCCCGCCAGCCACCCAGCGACGCGAACCACAGATTCCAATCGAAGCGTGGCTGATACGGCGCGTAAATTCCCGGCGCCTTCTTCAAATCCTGCGGCTTGTAGCGGAAGGGATACGGAATCCAGGTTTTCCCGTCGCTCGATCCTTGAAACTCAATCTCCAGGCGCTCGGGCGTCATCACAGCAAACAAACCGTAACGATTCGCAATGCGAAGCGGCTCCAGCGCCGATACAGGCGACATCGGCAAAGGCAGAGTCGGTAAAAACACCCAGATAAGCTGCGCGGTGGTTGCATAGAAAACCACACCCAGAAATGCCCCAGCAATCGCCATCCGAAGCGGCCGCAGCCGCTCGCGCCACACAGCGCGAGTGTTTTTGCCCTTCTCGACCCCGGCCATAACCACTTCGCGCTCTTTCCCAGCACCTGCCGTCAATTTGAAATGGTCGCGCATCCTTGCCGGCAATACCCATTCAACGAATCGATCATCAAGCAGCAGGAAACCAAGCGAGAGGACGAGATAGTTCAAAAACGTGTAGTTCGCCGTGAGAATGATACTGATCTCGAATGGCGTCACGATGCAAAAGCATATGATGCGGAAACGCCTCGGCAGAAAAAGCATCCACACCACCAAAAGTTCAACCACAAACGTGTACACCACCGCTCCCGCATGAAACCAGTGCGGAAAATGCTGCACATACCAACCGATCCATGTCGGCAGCGGCCCATTCTGATAGTAGTTGTCCATGGCTGTGAAATTGCGCCAAGTTGGATCGCCGCTTCGAATCTTTGCTACACCGGATTCGAAATAGATCCGGAACCACTCCCACTGCAGCAAGAACATGCTGGCACGCGACGGGGAATTGCTTCCCCCCAATCCCGGCCAGAATCCCGGGGGCGCAAAAAAAAGCGATATGAAGCCCGCTTCGAGCAGCATTCCGTCCGATTGATATCCGGAAAAATCCTGCGCAGCCGCGACAAACGACAAATAACTCACGAAACAAATCAGCAGCATTCCTCGCGGCCACAGATTGAAAACCAGAATTACCGAAGCAATCAATCCGACCCAGAAAATCGCCATGAGCATGCGATCACTGGAATTGATCCACAGTAGCGTTGGGGCATACCACAATCGCAGCACACCCGGAACCGCGGAGGTGACAGCCTGAAGATAGTCCTTGGCGGGAAGCAGGCCGTTTATTCCGATGAGCCCCTTCACCTGGAATTGAAGCGAATAAAACGCGGAAAAATAGATGAGCCCCAGCGCGCGCAGAAAAATCCATCGTGGCCACAAGTGGCCGGGACGCTTCTCGGTGACCGACTTGGGCCCCAGCAGCCAGCTGACAGCATGCTGCAGGCACTCAATTGCACTCGGCTGTTGGAACGAGTGCTCGTATGTTTTCGACTGAAACATCCCGCTTCAGTCTACGGCAGGTTGGAGATTTGCGGAATCAAACCGGTTTTAACGCGCCAGCCACAAGCCCGGCGGCCTTAAAAGGCCGCTCGACGGCAGGAACAGTCTGGAGACTATCGCGGCCTTCTGCTACTCCTATTAAGAACTCTTGCGCATTGAAAACGAACCCATTGCGCATGTGAAGTAGCTTCGCCGCTTCCCGGGAGCGTATGTATTTTCCGTCGGGCAGAAGAAACCGCGTCTTCGCCGTGTCGGCCAGGTAGGGCTGGATCACTTCGGCAAAAATCTGGCGGGCCAACTCCGGATCGCGCAAGTGGAACATCACCTCCACGCGTTCGTAAATATTTCGATGCATCCAGTCCGCGCTGCCAAGGTACGTTTCCGTTTTACCGCCGTTGCCGAATACAAATACGCGGCTGTGTTCGAGAAAGCGGCCGATCACACTCCGTACGCGAATCCGGCTGCTGATCCCGCGCAACCCCGGCCGCAACGCACAAGCCCCGCGCACTACCAGTTCGATCTGCACGCCCACCTGCGACGCGCGATAAAGCGCTTCGATAATTCTTTCATCGAGCAGGGCGTTTACTTTCGCGAAGATAAACGCAGGCCGCCCCGCCCGTGCGTGTGCGGCTTCGCGATGGATGAGCGTGAGGCAACTCTTGCCCAAATTAAGCGGCGCAACGAACAGCGGCGAGTAAGTAGCGCGCTCGGAATACGCCGTCAAATAGTTGAATACGTGGTGCACGGACGCAGTGATGTGCGCATCCGTCGTCAACAGGCTCAAAATCGGTGTCAAAGCGCGCGGTGGAAGGATTGTAATTCCCGGTGCCGAGATGCGCATAACGGCGAATCTGTCCGTTCGATTCCCGCCGCGCCACGAGCGCCAGTTTGCAATGCGTCTTCAGCCCCATCACTCCGTGAAACACTTGCACGCCCGCTTCCTGCAAATTGCGCGCCCAGCGAATATTCGAAGCTTCGTCGAACCGCGCCTTCAGCTCCACCACCACAGCCACTTCTTTCTTCGAGGCTGCCTCGATCAGCGCGCGCACGATCGGAGAATTTTCGCTCGTGCGGTAGAGCGTTTGCTTGATCGACAGGACGTCTGGATCCTGCGCCGCGCTTTCGATGAAGCGCACCACGGCCGAATATGAATCGTACGGATGGTGGAGCAGCACGTTGCGTTTGCGAATCATCTCGAATATCGACGCTGCGCCCTTCTTGAGCGCAAGCTCGCGTGACACAAACGGCTTGAACTTCAAATCCGGACGCGGCGTCTGGTCGTACATGTGAAATAGCCGCGAAAGGTTGGGAGGGCCATTGACGTGAAACATCTGCCATGGATCGAGCCGGAAATTCGCCTGCAAGCGATCGACGATCTCGCGATTCGCTCCCACTTCAATCTCCATTCGAACGGCCGCGCCTTTGCGGCGCCGGTGAAGCTGATTATCAACGGTATCAAGAAGACTGCGCGATTCTTCTTCTTCCAAATAAGGTTGCTGTTGCGCGTCACTCGAAACGGAGCCGCAGAAAGCACTTCGTAACCGTGGTAGAGCCGGTCGGCGAAGGCGTGAACCGCGTCGTGGAGAAACAGAAGTGTTACAGCCATGTTACTGACTGGCCGTACATCTTACTCCGGGCCGGAAAGACGGCGAAAGCAATCTCATTGCTGGGTTTGCTCACCGGCCGCAGAAAGCACGAACAACACCATTGCAAGTTGCACATAGCTTTTTCACGACGAATCGCTTGCCACCTTTCGACCCACAGAATAATCTGATTCTCAGCAGATAATTAAGTGCAGGATCGGAATCAGCTTGGTAATACGCCAGCTATCATCGAATAGAAACTTACGAATCTGAAGGAGATTCATCATGGCATTGGCGAAACGTTCTCTCGGTTCGAGCGGGTTGGAGATCACGACGGTCGGATTTGGCTCCTGGGCAATCGGCGGAGACGGATGGTCCTACAGCTGGGGGCCACAGGACGACGCCGAGTCGATCGCCACGATGCGGCACGCGATCGATTTGGGCGTCAACTGGATTGATACTGCCGCGATTTATGGCCTGGGTCATTCGGAAGAAGTGGTGGGCCGGCTTCTTCGCGAAATTCCCAAATCGCAGCACCCTCTGATATTCACCAAGTGCGGCATGGCTCTTGAAGAGGATCGCATGGCAGAGCCGCAGCGAACCCTGAAGCCGGATTCCATATGGCGCGAATGCGAAGCCTCCCTGCGCCGCTTGGGCGTGGAGAGAATTGATCTGTATCAATTTCATTGGCCGGACGAGACCGGCACGCTCGTAGAAGATTCCTGGGCCACGATGGTGCAGTTGATCGAGGAAGGAAAAGTGCGTGCGGGCGGCGTATCAAATTTTGGCGCGGATCTGCTTGAGCGCTGCGAAAACATCCGGCACGTGGATTCATTGCAGCCACCTTTTTCGCTCATCAATCGAACGGCGGCGGCGAGTGAGATTCCCTGGTGCGCAGACCACCACACCGGCGTGATCTGCTACAGCCCGATGCAATCCGGCTTGCTCACAGACAGTTTCTCGCGCGAGCGAATCGCAAATCTGGCGTCCGACGATTGGCGGCGCCGCTCTAGCTATTTTCAAGAGCCGAATATCAGCCGCAATCTCGCGCTGCGAGACTCTCTGCGCCCAATCGCACAGCGTCACAACACTTCCGTCTCATCCGTGGCGATCGCCTGGACGCTGGCTTGGCCCAGCGTCACCGGCGCGATCGTAGGCGCGCGCACGGCGAAGCAAGTGGACGGCTGGATCAGCGCAGCCTCGCTGGAACTTACTGACCAAGACCTCACAGAAATTGCTGCTGCGATCGAGCGAACCGGAGCCGGCACTGGCCCCATCCGCCCATCGGCCGCAAAGAAAGCTGCAGCTCCTCGTGGCGCATGAAAAACTAAGCTCGATCGCAGCGCTGGGGGCGTGATTCGCAGTACACTTGACGGCCCTATGGGAGAAACCTACGCGGGCACATCGGGATGGGCTTATGCCAGTTGGAAGCCGGATTTCTATCCAGCGAAGCTGGCTGCTGCCAAGTTCCTCAGCCACTACTCCAACCGGCTAAACTCGGTGGAGGTGAACTACACGTTTCGCCGCTTTCCTTCGCAAAAATTGCTTCAGGGTTGGGTCGAGTCCACTCCGCCGAATTTCAAATTTGCGTTCAAAGCCAACCAGCGGATCACGCACTTTATGCGACTTCGTGGCGCAGCCGGGCAGACGCTCGATTTCGTCGGCGCCCTCGAGCCAATGCAAAGGGCAAAGAAACTGGGACCGATTCTTTTTCAGTTGCCGCCGCAGCTGAAGCTCGACCTGAAACTGCTCGAGGATTTTCTGGCCGCCATGCCGAAAGAGATTCGCGCGGCGTTCGAGTTTCGTCACGGATCTTGGTTCCACGATGATGCGTACGCGGCCCTTCGCAAAGCAAACGCTGCGCTTTGCCAGGCCGAAAGCGAAAACATCGTCACTCCGCAGGTTTGCACCGCGGACTTTTCCTACCTTCGCCTGCGCAACGAAAGCTATTCGCCTAAGGCCCGTAGTGAAATCGTCGAAAGAGTCAAGAACCTGCTGCCGTCCGGAGATGTGTTTACATATTTCAAGCACGAAGAAACTGCGGAAGGTGCTCTCTACGCCGAAGGGTTGCTGAGCTCCTGCCGGAGCTAAGCCTCACGCCCTGGAAAAAATCCATTCACCAAGAACATCGCGCCGCACGCGGCGATAGGAACTATAAGGCCGGTACGTAGCGCGCCAGAGTGAGTCGAAATAACTCCTACAAGCCACGGCAGAGTGGCCCCACCCAGGCTGCCGGTCGCAAATATGATGCTTCCGAATCGTCGCGCCTGCGCGCCATAGATTCGCACGAGCCAACCCACTAATATCGGATACACGCACGCAAGGCCCAAGCCCGCAAGCGTCGCGCACAGCGAAGCCATTCGATAAGTCGGTGCAAAAAGCAAAGTGCTGCTTGCCAACGCCGCGACACCAACGCCGAAACCGAGCAGAATTTTTTCTCTCTCCTTGCTCGCGGCTAGCAATCGCAGCGCCACGGGTGCTAGCGCTCGCCCAGCCGCCAGCCCGCACCAGAAAAATGCGGGCGTCAGCGCTGCCATCGTCGCAGAAATAGACTCCACTCGATTCGCATACGCTGCCACCCATCCGCCGACCGCCTCTTCTGTGCCCACATATAGAAAGAAAAGTCCGCCCAGCGCAAACGCAGCCGCGCCGATCAGACGCGTTGGCGCCGCAGCGCCACGCACATCGAGTTCATCAGCGCCGTGTTCCAGCGGCTCGATGTCCCAGACGCCAATCAGCAGCGCGCAAATCCCATGGAAGAGAGCCACTCCCACCAGAAATGTCGCCAGCACGTGCAGATCCTCAGCCAGCATCACAAGCGGCCCGCAAGCGATCGCGCCGATTGTCCACGTGACGTTAAGGATGCTCACCGCCGTCGCTCGCCGCTGCGGAAAAATCTCCGCCACCCACAAGTTTCCGCCCGTCAACGCCAGCCCAAGTCCGTAACCGTACAGCGCCGTTCCCGCAAGCCCGGCATGAGCATTCCCCAGCGCCAGCGACGCTACGCCAAGCGCGATGAATCCGAATCCGATCGCAAACGTAAGCCTGTAGCCGCGCCCCCGCAGCGGAATCAGCACACCTGTCGAAAGGCAACCTGCCAGCTGCCCGCAAAATTGCGTCGTAAAGAAAAGCCCAGCCCGCTCATCGCTCAGCGACCAACGGCTGATAAGAATCGGGAGAATCGGTCCCAGCAGCACCGTAACGATTCCAGCCGACACGAAGGCAACATGGATTACAAAATTCGCACGCCCATGGTGCCGTGTGGGGTTCCGAGAAGAGTTTGCGATTTTGGGATTACCTCCGACCTTGAAGACTGTAGCAAACCAGCCGGGTCGGAGCTATGCTGTGCGCCTCTGACACCATGAACGAATACTGCGACAGATCCACCGCCTTCCAGCTGGCCCGCCTCAAGAGCGAACGCCTGCGCATTTTGATTTTGCTCGCGGCGATTGGCATGGTTTTCTTGGTGCGTTCCTTCCGCACGGTTCTCTATTTCAACAGCGCAAACAACCATTTGTGGATTATCACAACGGCATGCATGGCCGTGGTCGTTGTGTATGAGTGGCTGATGTTGAGCGCCGTCAATCGCGCCATGCAAGCGGCTAGGGCGCTGCCCCGCGCTGTCTGGATTGCAAACACTCTCTTGGAAACATCCCTTCCCGCCTTCGTTATCGCGTTTCTTTCCGGGAATGCTATCGAGCCCGCTTACAGGCCGCTTGCCAATCCGGCCACGCTGGTATTTTTTGTTTTCATTATTCTCTCGACGTTGCATTTAAACCCGGCAGCAAGCCAGCTCTCAGGATTCGTCGCTGCAGGAAGTTATCTCGCAGCGGCATTGTACGTCGGGTGGAGACCCTCTTCCTCCGCCACCGAATCGGTGATGGCGCCGGACAAGATCGTCTCGGTCTATGCCATCACGATGGTCGTCGCGGGATTTGTCGCCGGTGCGGTCGCGAGAGAAATCAAGAAACAAGCGGAAGCTGCGCTCAGCGAAGCCGAAACCAAACACCAAATGGAGCGGCTCGAGCACGATCTTGACGTGGCCCGTTCGATTCAACAATCCTTGCTTCCCACCTCGATGCCGGTCGTGAAGGGTTTCGAGATTGCCGCCTGGAATAAACCCGCCGATCAGACAGGCGGCGATTACTTCGATTGGCAACAGCTGTCTGACGGAAAAATTTTGGTTGCTCTGGCGGACGTCACCGGCCACGGAATCGGACCCGCTTTACTCGCAGCCGTGTGCCGCGCGTATGCAAGAGCGAACTTCAGCGGAGAGAATGGACTTTTTGCCGCAATGGGCAAGGTCAATGCAGCGCTCGCGGGCGATTTGAAGGAGGGCCGCTTCGTCACGTTCGTCGCAGCCGTTTGCACGCCTGGAAATCCGCGTGTGGAAATGCTTTCCGCCGGACATGGGCCTCTTTTTCTATACCTGCTCAAGCACGATTGCTTTGAAAAGATGGACGCACAAGGCCTGCCGTTGGGAATATCGGCCAGCTTCGATTCTGATCCGCCGCTGTGCCTCGACCTCGAGCACGGCGACATGATCGTCCTGGCGACCGACGGATTCTACGAATGGGCCAATGCGCAAGGCGAGCAGTTCGGGGCCGAGCGAATGCAGGAAAAGATTCGCGCTTGGAAAGACAAGCCTCCAAACGAAATTATTTCCAACCTGTATCGCGCGGTCATCGATTTTTCAGGCGGCACCGCGCAGCAAGATGATTTGACCGCCATCGTCATTAAGCGGACCTGATTGCTGTGTTGCTTATTGAAATGGCAGTGACGAGTGACCAGTGATGAGCAGGTGGAGGCAAAGCCAACTGCGCCGGCGAGACGCCGGCGGTACGTAAACCGGTGGCTTGCGTGACGCCTGCGGTACCACTCGAGCTGTCGCCTCTGGCATAAAAATTCCTCCTACAAAAACGAGCCATGTCGGCGCGACGGGCGAGAAAAGAATAGATCGTAGAAATACGTAGAACTACTAGGACTAGTTGACCGTCAGCAAATGAGGGCTTTCACGCGGCGCTCGAGTTCCTGGGCGATTTTTTCGGGCGGGTCTGTTTCTGCGAAGGTTACTGGGGCGCCTACTGTTACGCGGATGTGGCCGGGGCTGGTCCAGTGTTTGTTGGCTTCGCGGAGATCGTAGAGGCCTTCGAGGCGCATGGGGACTACCGGGACGCGCAAGCGGGTAGCCAGCAGGCCGATGCCGGCGCGGAAGGGGCTGATGGCGCCCTCGGGCGTCAAGATGCCTTCGGGAAAAACCAGGACGCTCCAGCCGCGGTCGATCAGCTCGCCGGCGAATTCGAAACTTTTGCGGAATCCGGAGCGAACCGGCAGCGGGAAGACGTGAAAGAGGGCGAGGACGAGCGGGTATTGAATTCTGGTCAGGAGCCCGCGGAAAAACTTCGTGCCCGGGGGAGGGACGCGCAAATCCGTGAGCGTTTCGCCGCCCATGGCCACCGCAGTGCGCCAGCGCAGGCGTGCCGGAAGCGCGTGCAGGACGAATCCCGGATCGATGTAGGAGGCGTGGTTCGATACGATCAGCACAGGCCCGTGTATGCCGCGGAGATTTTCGCGTCCGCGGACGCGCGGCCAGCCGAGCAGCAGCATGGCGGGGCGAATCAGACCGTAAAATGCGAGTGCGCGAATCCAGCGGATGGGCCGCCAGCGCGGCCAGCGGGAGTAGCGGAATTCTGGCGCGGGATTATTGGGATCGGCAGCCGGCTTTCGATCTTCTGGTTTTTGCACCAGCTTCTCGAGATCGGCTACGGACTGCGCACTCGAAAAATCGGCTTCGCTCAAATCCACCTCGTAGCGGTCTTCGAGGGCGCTGATTAATTCCACCCTTTCGATCGAGCTGAGCTGGAGATCTGATTCGCCGTTCGGCGATATGGAACGGTTCGCGATGTTTTTCAGAATGCCGGCGACAGTGGAGGGCGCGGCAGGTTGCCCGCGGGAGCTTGATCCTCCTGCGAGCTGAGAAAGAGCGCCTTCGCGGATGCGAGCGAGAATGGGTTTTTGCGTGGGCGTGCGCGGAAAATCGGGCTCGGGCCAGACGACCCAACGGTGGATGCGTTGAAAGTCGGCGAGGCGGGAATTCGCGGCGGCAATGATATTTGCAGCCTGGAATGTTTGCGTGTGCGTGACCTCAGGGGCTAAAGCCCCTGGAGGGGGCGGGGCTTTTGGCACGGCTGAAGCCGTGCCCTGACGAAAAGCTCTCGGATCGGTAGCAGGTTCCGGCACAGCGGCCCCCGTGTCTCTCTCGGGATCAAGAGTCTCGCCCTGACGCGAAGCCGTCGAATCGGTAGTTTTGTTCCTCTCGCCTGATTCCGTGCCGCGCAAAAGCAGGACGGCGCAGGGCTCGGCGTTGCCCTCGCGGTCGAGGCCGATTACGACGCAATCGCGGACGGCCGGTTCTTTGCGCAGCTCGGCTTCGAGGTCTTCGGGGTAGATGTTCAAGCCGGCCGGGGTGACGATGACGTTTTTCTGGCGGCCCTTGAAATACAAATTGCCGCTGGCGTCGCGCTCGCCGAGATCGCCGGTGTGAAACCAGCCGTTCGCGTCGAGCACGGGCGCGATGCCAGAATCCTTCCAGTAGCCGGAGGAAATATTTTCGCCGCGCACGAGAATCTCTCCGGTTTCGGAGAGCTTTACTTCAAGGCCCGGCAAAGTCTTGCCGATGGAGCCTGTACCAAGCTTGAAGGGGTGATTCACGCTGACGAGCGAAGTAGTTTCTGTAAGGCCGTAGCCTTGCACGGCGGCGTAGCCCAGGCGTCCCCAGAATTTCTCGGTGGCGGCGGGAAGAGCGGCGCCTCCGGAAATTACGGCCCAGAATTTCCAGCCGAAGCGGCGGTGAATCGCGCGGAAGCGCCACCAGCGGCGGAGGAAATGCTCGCCTTCGGATTCTTCGAAGTCGCGCTCGAATTTTTCGAGTTTGCCGGCGGAGGCGAGATCGCGTTCGACTTGATACTGAAGCGATTTCAAGAGGCGCGGGACGGTGACGAGTACGGAGACACGCTCGTCGTGAATCGCGCGGATAACTTCCGCGGGGTTGAGCGTATCAAGAAAAACCGATGTGCCGCCCAGAATTTGGGGCAAGAAAATTCCTGGAAGCTGGCCGAACACATGGCTGAGCGGAAGAAGGTCGAGAAAGCGCAGCGGATGAAAGAAGCGTTCCCAGCGGAGATACCGGTTGATTTCTTTTTCGAGGGTTTCGAGGTTGGCGAGCAGGTTGCCGTGGGTGAGGACGACGCCGCGCGGTTCCGATGTGGTGCCGGAAGTGAAGACGATTTCGACGGGGTCGGCGCGCTGGATAGGCGGCGGGGAAAATCTGGGTGAGGCTTCTTGTGCGGAGGTGGGTTGCAGGCTTTCGAGTTCGATGATGGGGACGCTGAAATTGGCGGTGGCTGGGACTGCGAGTTCGCGGCTGACTGCGGCTGCGCGCACGCTCGCCTGGCCGGCGACGCGGGCGGCAAATTTCGGGTCGGCGATGGCGTCCATGGGAACGGCGACCGCGCCTGAGAACAGGCAGCCCAGGAAGGCGGCGAGCCATTCGCCGGAATTTTCGCCCCAGATCAGGATGCGGTCGCCTTTGGAGATGCCGCGCGAGGCAAGGTGACTGGCGAATTGATGCGCGGTTTGGAGCAGTTCGGCGTAGGTCCAGCGGGTGGTGCGGTAGCCGCGGCGCCAGGCGACGGCGATTTCGCGGCGAGGGCGCGAGTCGGGCTGGAAATATTCGAGGAGGGATTGGCGGGGCATGGCGGGATTAGTGTCGCTCATTCGTGGAGGGTTTGGGAATGGTGGTGGGATACAATCGCGGCGGTTGGGTGTCTAAGGAAGGCGCGGGACGGGTTACGGCGGGAGCGATGTGCTAGCGGCTTCGGGCACGGCATGCCGTGCCCCTGCTGCGGAAAAGGTAAAAGGAACTGAGGTCGCGGTTGAGGCAAACAATTGGGGGCGTGGTGCGGGGCACCAAAGAAGCGCACAGACCCTTCGTACCTCAGGGCAAGCAGGAGTGTCTGTGTCACTGGAAGCGCAGAAATTTCGGGGAGCTGACAAGATGACGCAATCAAAGAGGATGACGCGCAGGAGATTTCTAGAGACCGGAGCGGCGGGAGTTGGTGGCGCTGCCGTGGCGCTGGCGTTACCGAAATCGTTGATGGCCGCAGCCAAGCCATTTGAGGAGAAGGCGTTTGAGCTGGACGAAATTACCGTGGGCGAATTGCAGGAGGGGATGAAGGCTGGGAAATTCACGGCGCGGGCGATCGTGCAGAAATATCTCGAGCGGATCGAGGCGATTGATAAGCGCGGGCCGGCGCTGAACTCGGTGATCGAGTTGAATCCAGAGGCGCTGGCGATAGCGGATTCGCTGGATGCGGAGCGCAAGGCGAAAGGGCCGCGCGGGCCGATGCATGGCGTTCCGGTGCTGATCAAGGACAACATCGGCACGGCGGACCGGATGATGACGACGGCGGGGTCGCTGGCGCTGATGGGCTTTACACCGGAGAAGGATTCGGGCGTGGCGCAGCGGCTGAGGGAATCGGGAGCCGTGATTCTGGGCAAGACGAATCTAAGCGAGTGGGCGAATTTCCGCTCGAACCATTCGTCGAGCGGATGGAGCGGGCGCGGCGGGCAGACGCGCAGCCCCTATTCACTCGATCGCAATCCTTGCGGTTCGAGTTCCGGGTCAGGAGCGGCGGTGGCTGCGAATCTTTGCGCCGTGACGATGGGATCGGAGACGGACGGGTCGATCGTTTGTCCTTCGTCGGCGAACGGAGTGGTGGGAATCAAGCCGACGCTGGGGCTGGTGAGCCGGTCGGGGATTATTCCCATCGCGCACAGCCAGGATACGGCGGGTCCGATCTGCCGGACGGTGGGGGATGCGGCAATTCTGCTAACGACGATGGCGGGAATTGATGCGGCGGATGCCGCGACGGAGGCTTCGCGAGGGAAAGCGCAGGCGGATTACGCGAAATTTCTCGATCGCGGCGGGTTGCGAGGAGCGCGCATCGGAGTGATTCGGAAATTTTTCGATTTCAACGACGGGATCACGCCGCTGATGGAATCGCTACTCGACGTGATAAAGCGCGAAGGCGCAGCAATCGTGGATCCGGTGGAGATCGCGACCATCGGGAAATTCGACAAGACCGAACTCGAAGTGCTGCTGTATGAGTTCAAGGCTGATTTGAACGCGTATCTGGCGGCTGCGGGCGCGAAGGCGCCGGTGCATTCGCTGAAAGAGATTATTGAGTTCAATGAGCGGAATCGCGAGAAGGAGATGCCTTTCTTCGGCCAGGACATCATGATCAAGTCCGAAGCGAAAGGTCCGCTGACTGACCAGGCGTATCGCGACGCACTGGAATTGAATCATAGGCTGACGCGGGCGGAGGGGATCGATCGCGCGATGGACGAACATAAGCTCGACGCGCTGCTGGCGCCGACGGCGGGACCTTCGTGGCTGACGGATCGTGTGACTGGGGATCACGACACGGGCGGGAGTTCGTCGCTTGCGGCGGTGGCCGGGTATCCGAATATCAATGTGCCAGCGGGATTTGTTTTCGGGATGCCGGTGGGGGTTTCGTTTTTCGGGCGGGCGTGGAGCGAGCCGACGCTGATCAAGATTGCGTATGCGTTTGAGCAGGCTACGCAGGCGAGGAAGCCGCCGAAGTTTTTGGCCAGCGTGGAGATGGGATGGATGTGAATGGAAGGGCGAAGGACCGCGATTCGTGTGTGAGTGCCAATTCGTAAGCTGAGATCCTTCGACTGCGAGCCGGCCGCCCCGCAGGAGCGGGACGAAAAGAAAAGGCGGTCGGCTCTTCGCTCAGGATGGCAGGGTTGTTGCTTGCAGCGCGATTGTGCACGAAGGCGAATTGGTAAGCTGGGATCCTTCGGCTACGCTCAGGACAAGCCGCACTCCAAATGAGCAGTGCCTCGCGCCAAAGGCGGGGAGAAAAGAAAAAAAGCCCGGCGGGAGGTCTCGCCGGGCTTTTGATTTGAAGCGAAAGTTCTGACGCAGAGCTTACTGTTGTTGCTGCTGTTGTTGCTGCTGTGATTGCTGTTTCGCCATATCTGCTTTGGTCGCAACCGTTGGTAGAGCCGTGCCGGGCTTCTGGTAGCGAGTGAGGTACGGCATGAACGGCGTGACTTCGAACGGCATCTTTTCACGAGCAGAAAGCAGCGGGATGGCTTTGGCCTTGAGCAGTTCGACGCGATCGCTCCACGGATCGAGCTTCACGCGCGCGCCAATGGGAAGCGCGGCGATCTGGTCGATTTTGGAAGGATCGAGATTGGGAGCCGAGCCCATCATCTGCCCGGCGAGGAACACTTTGTTGCCCAGGCGCGGGTTGATGAGAGCCGGCAGATTCTTCGACTGCGCGTCCATCTGCTTCAGGAAAAGGCCGGCATTGCCGAGCTTATCCTTGTAAGGAGAGTTCTTGAGCAGCTCGTACGCTTTGTCGTTGGCCATCTTCACCTGTTCAGGACTGTCTTTGAAGGTGAAATGGCTGAGCGCTTCGACGGTGGAGACGTTGGTCATATCGTTGAAGCCCCACTGATCGGTTGAAGGCTTCGTGACGATGATGTCGGCCAGTTCCTGGGCGAGCATCGTGGCCAGGCTGGCTTCGTCGGGGAGCACGTCTAGAAGGCCGCGGCTGAGCACGATGGTGTGGCCGATCGAGAACATTTCCAGAGTGCCAGTGGTGAGCACGCGGCAGTGGACTTCGGGTTGAATATCGAGATTGTTGGTGACTTCGAGGTTGTTGACGACGGTTTCGAGAACCTTGTCAATCTCTCCTGGAGGCGAGAGCAGGCCCACGCGTTGCAGGCGGTCGAGCACGTTGATTTCCGCCTGGTGCTGCCATTCGCGCTCAGCTTCGATCGGTGAACGATCCTGCGACTGCGCCACCTGATCTTGCACGGCGTTAGGCGATTCAATCGTCAACTCGCTGAATTCTTCCTGGCGGCCAACGTTCTTGAGGTTGTATCCCCACAGGCGCGTCTGCGATTTGAAGCGCACGTGGCTGCCTAGGAAATCTTTCATGTCCGATTCCTGGCTGAAGACGTAAGCGGGCAGCCAGAGGCCGGGCTGAACGTTCAAGCGCCAGCTGTCGAAGTGAAGGTTGAAGCCGTTGATTCCCGCGACGGGCGTGTAAACACCGTTGAAACGAACGATCGTGTAGCCCTGGTCTTCCGCCCAGATGCGGCCCTTGAAGCGGCCCTTGCCGGATTTCGGAAGGGGCGTCAAGTCGAACACCAGGCAGCGGACTTCGCCGAGGAATTCGCGGCGCACGTAGTCGATCTGGTAGTGCTGGCGGTCGAAGCCGTTGGTATCGATGTAAATCATCTGCAGGAAGCCTTCGGGAATATACGAGGACGTGAACCAGCCGCCCATATGCGCGAGAGGATTCAGACTGTCGAACTTGCCCTTACGCCGGGCGAGCATCGAATTATCGACCACGCCCTTGGCGAGGTCGGCCTGGCCGAGGAAATAATGGTCGCGAACAGGAATCGCGCCCATCTTGTCGTCGGGCTTCATGTCCTGCACGTAGGTTTCAATGATCGGATTGTAGCGGCGAATGGTGGCCATCTCGTCGTGCTCGCGCGCAATCACACGGTCGATCGCCTGATCCACAGTGGTCACCGGACCGGCCGTCGTAGCGCCGGCCTGTGGCCGAGTCTGATCGGCGGTTTGCGTGGCTGATTGTGGCGAAGCTGCGCCTGCCACCGAGCCCATGAGCAGTGTTGCCAGGATGAATTTCTTGGACGTGCGCATTGCCTTCCCCCTCTTCCTTCCTCAGTAAGCCAATGCAAAAGTGATGTGGACGATAGCTGGAAAATCTACCGCTTGACCCTCTTGCTGGGCCGGCTTGAAGCGAATCTGCTTCGCCGCAGCCTGAGCCGAATCATCGAGACCGTAACCGAGCCCCTGAACTACGCGCTGGATTTGAACGTTTCCGCCAGCGGTGAATACGACCTGCAACAAAACGTCACCTTCGATTTTCTTGTTCCGCGCTTCGTCCGTGTAAACCGGTTTCGGCTTGAACAAGATTTCCACAGGTGTCGTCTTGGCCGTGGTGGCTGCTACCGGCTTTGCCTTGGGTGCGGGCGCTGCTGTCGCCTGGTCGGCGAAACCCGACGACTGAACCTGACCGTGGTTGCCGCCTCCGCCTGAGCCGGTCGCAACTCCGTTACCAAAACCTGAGCTTGCGACTACTCCCTTGGATCCTCTTGCGCCGCCGGTGCCATTTCCATAACCCGGGCCTGCCGGCATATCATACGCGCCCTTGGCTGCGATGTTGGGCGAACGGCTGGTGTTTCCATTGGCCGGAACGCCGTTGGGGTCGCCGAATCCGCCGGTCTGAACTTCTTCGCGCGGCTTCCGCAGAGTCGGAATCGCAGAGCTACCCATGGACGGAATGGTCTGATCCGGGTACGCCTTTGCGACGTCCGGAGAGTCAGGAGCCTTCGTGTTCTTCTTGGCAGTGGCTGGCTTCGCGATCGGCGATGAAAATACCGGATTAATGATCTTGGGTTTCGGAGCCTCCACCGGAACGGGTTCGGGCTTCGGTTCAACCTTGGCCACCTTCACAGGGGCCGGCTTTACCACCGGCTTCTCGACAGGCTTCGGTTGCGGTTTCCAGGGTTCTACGACGGGAGCTTCGATCGGTGTGGTCCAATAACGTTGAACCATCTCCATCTTCTGCGGCAGGAGGAGAGGTATGACAAGTATGATCGTCAGCGCCAGGCATTCGATGCCGAAACCGGCGCCGAAAGAACCCCAGCGAGCTTCGCCGTCAGGAAGCAGAGATTCGTTGAATACTGCTCGATGTGTGACCCGCGCCATGACTATCTCCAGATACCTTTCCTCACTAGGATGCGCCGAGACAGAAGAACGGCGTCTATACTTAGTACTAGACTACGAGGCTGGGCGGAATGGGACTGAAGTACCATTCTATCCCCAGTCGTGCTGAAAGCGATAACCCAATGGGTGGGGCTTGCGTACTGATAAGCCCTGCCCTTCTCAGATTGGGAATTTGCACGGCCGTCCGCAACTCCCCTGCTGTAAGACCCTGGCTAGCACGTTTTGTTGCAAAGGCTGCCTGGCTGCGATGTTGATGGAACTCGGGGAGACGAGGTAGCGGCATAACCTGAGCTTCGAATGATGCGGTAATCGGTCTACCCTCGGAATACATGAAACCATCCAGAACCATGTTGGAAAACCTACCAGCGCCAGGAGGGCAGGGAGCTGGTATTACTAGAGCGATTTGAAGAAGCATCCGGGGGCACGGCTGAATGGGTCGCCATGCCCCCGGAAGTGTGATGTAAGACTACGTTACTGCGTTGGCTCGACCACGATGAAGTTTGTACGCCCACCCTTATTGATGAGCAGAAGCACGGGCTTCTTCCCAGAGCTTGAAATCGCCTGGTTGTACTCCTCCACGTTGTGCACGGGCTTGTGATTCACTTCTTGAATCACGTCGCCGCGGCTCAGGCCGGTAGTGGCCGCCGGACTCGATGGATCAACTTCCGTCACCACGACGCCCTGCGTGCCGGAGGGCAGATTCAACTGCTGCGCGATATCGGCAGTGACGTTTTCTACGTTCACTCCTTCGAGCGCAGTATTGCCCTTGGCCTCTTCGCCTTCCTCTTTCGCGGACTTCTCCGGCAGTTCACCCAGCGTGATCTTCGTTTCCTGCGACTTGCCATCGCGCCAGATGGTGAGGTTCACAGGCGTTCCCGGCTGAGTCTGCGAAACGCGCAAGGTGAGCTGGTTGCGTGAATCCACGGGCTCGCCATTGAGCTTCAGAATCACGTCGCCCTTCCTCAATCCCGCCTTTGCAGCGGGCGTGTTCGGCGAGACATCGCCGACTAACGCGCCACCCGCTTGCTCGAGACCGAAGGCGCGCGCCATTTCCGGTGTTACGTCCTGGATGTAGACGCCCAGATAACCGCGCACCACTTTGCCGTGCGTCATGATCTGGTCCATCACGTTCTTTGCCAGACTGATCGGAATCGCGAAGCCGACTCCCTGATTGCCGCCGCCTCCGCCCGTCAGAATGGCGGTGTTGATTCCCACCAGATTGCCGTGCAGATCGATCATTGCGCCGCCCGAATTTCCGGGGTTAATCGAAGCGTCGGTCTGGATGAAGTCCTCATAGTTCTCGATGCCGAGTCCGCCGCGTCCCGTGGCGCTGACGATTCCCATCGTGGCCGTTTCGCCGATTCCGAATGGGTCGCCAATCGCGAACACGAGATCGCCCACGTGCAGCGTGGTCGAGTCGCCGAGCGGAAGCGTGGGCAAACCGCTGGCGTTGATCTTCAGCACCGCTACGTCCGTCTTCGGGTCCGTGCCGACGAGCTTCGCCTGGAATTCGCGCTTGTCGCTCAACTGTACTTTGATGTCCGACGCGCCGTCAATCACGTGGTTGTTCGTCAGAATCGTGCCGTCCGGAGTAAGAATCACGCCCGAGCCCAGGCTTTGCTCGCGTTCTGGCCGCGGCTGTGCTTGTCCAAACTGGTCGCCAAAAAATTGGCGGAAAAATGGATCGTTGCCGAAGGGATTCATCCCCTGCTTCTGCTTCACAACTTTCGATGTGTGAATGTTGACCACCGCGGGAAGCGCGGGCTTCAGCACGGAAGAAAATCCGTTCGTGAAACTACCTAGACTGATCGGCAACGCTTCCTTGGCCATCGGCACCGTCACCGGCGCCGCGCCTACCACCGCGCGGCCCGTCCAGTTCTTGAGCGATGACGCCAGGAGCCCGCCGCCAATCAGCGCCGCGAGCAGAATCACCGTCGCGGCCCATCGGCGAATTTGAATCGTGTCGTTCTTCATGGCTATCTCTTCCTTCTCCTTTGATCGTTCCTTTGAGTTCCTCTCGCCCCGGGGATGTCTCCCCGTTCTCGCGCGCGAGTGGTTATTTTATATCGGTACAGTGAGAATTAGACGCAGCTGGAGTCATTTTGTTATTCATGCCCGCGCCGGGCGCGAAATCATTAATTAGAATTATTCCAAACAAACGAATACGAGGCGAAACACGCAGTTTGCGCAGGCTTCGCCCTGCGAGGTTCGCGAGCGAATTGAAATTCGCGCTTCGTACGGACGCCCCTGGAATCGAACCGCTGCAGGTTCGCTGACGGCTTCCAACACCCTCACTGATATGATGCAGGCCCTTGATTTCGAGTTACCCGCCCGGCTCCGCCCCGTTCCTCTACCGGTCAATTGAACCCTAACTATTCTCGTTTCAGTGCGTCAAAGAAATTCTTGGGCCCCGTCTGAATCCGTCCTATTCTCTCTGTCCGGGACATAGTTTTGTGAAAAAAAGGAGCTGTTTCGAATGATTCGAAAATTGATTGCGTTTGCCGGCCTGTGTGCGTACCTGTTTGTTGTTGCGCGGCCTGCCCAGTCTGCCCCGGGCTCGACCGATGTCTCGTCACCGGCGAACGACGGCACCCTCAAGGCGCTCACGGCCGTGGCTGGCGCGGGCACCATGGATACCCACACCTATCAATATCTTTCAGAGCTGAGCGACGACATCGGCGCGCGTGTCACCGGCTCGCCGGAAGCCGCCCGGGCCATCGAATGGGGCGTTGAGAAGATGAAAGCGATGGGCCTGGAGAACGTGCACGCCGAGCCGTGGGAACTCTCGCGCGGTTGGACGCGGATTTCGGCGGATGCGGAAATTGAGTCGCCGATTCACCGCCGCGTGATGATTGACGCGATGGGCTGGGTGGGGTCCACCCCTGCCGGCGGCGCGGAAGCCGACATCGTGGAGGTGAACAACTACCAGCTCGACCAGGAGTTGAAAGACAACACCGGAAAATGGCGCGCCAAGGTTCTGCTGATCGTGCAGAAGGGGGCGAAGCCTAAGAACGGAATCGCATCGTTTGCAAGATTTGGCGATTTTCTGAAAACGGCTCACCAAGCGGGCGCGGTGGCGGTGATCGGTGGACAAGGCGGCAACAAATCCGAAGGGATGCATCTCGCGCATACCGGCGCGCTCGGGTTCAACACGTACTTTGAAATTCCCGTGGTGAGCATGGCCGCCGAAGATCAGGCGCAGATTGAGCGCTACATCGATCGAGGGAAGACGGTGCGGCTCAAGATCAACGTACAAAATCACGTTACCGACGGACCGGTTCAATCCGCGAATGTAGTGGGCGAAATTCGCGGAACGCAGAATCCGGAGCAAATCGTGGTCCTCGGCGGCCATCTGGATTCCTGGGATCTCGCCTCCGGAACCACAGACAACGGCTGCGGATCGTCCACGACGCTGGGTGCTGCCGAAGCGATCATGAAGTCCGGCTTCAAGCCGCGCCGCACAATTCGCTTCGTGCTGTTCACCGGCGAAGAAGAAGGGCTGCTCGGCTCGCTGGCTTACACAAAAACTCATCAGAGCGAGATGGCCAATCATATCGCGGCCGTAGTTCTCGATTTTGGGCAGGGGCCGGTGACGGGATTCCAAATGGGCGGCCGCGACGACTTGATCCCGCAAATGCAGGGATTCGCGGGAGCGTTGCAGGCGTTTGGAAAGCTGGAGGTGGACGACGAGCCCGAATTTGGAACCGATACGGGCCCGTTTATCCTGGAGGGCTTGCCGGGCATCAATTTGAATCAGGATTCGCCGGAGTACAAATACACGCACCACTCCGCCGTCGACACCCTCGACAAAGTGAAGGCCGATGTGCTCGACCGCAACGCCACGGTGATGGCCCTCACCGGTTTCTGGATTGCGGACAGGCCCGATCGTTTTGCGAGCCAATGGCCGAAGGCAAGGACCGCCCGCATGCTCACCGAAAAGCACGACGACGTGTTCCTGAAGCTTTTTGGCCTGTGGCCCTTCGGCAACCTGGGGAGCGATGCGGAGAATCAGAACTGAAATGTGCGCGCTTGGAGCCTTGTGCAGGCCAAGGTTTTAAGGGCGACATTCGTGGTAACTGGCAAGATGGGCTTTTAGCCCTGAAGCAAGTTTCAGCGAGGGCGTTCGCATGAAACTGAATCGAGTGTTTCCAGCCGGCGCCGCAGCAGTCGCCGCAGCCCTGGCTTTTGGCTTTGCGGCGCGCGCGCACGCTCCCGCGCAGGAAAGCGCATCAGCCGCTCGCCCGGCCGGATCAGCGCCGCGATACCTCAATGTCGTCCACGAACGGCTCAAACCGGGCCACGCCGCAGCCTACGACGGCATGCTGTCCAGCATTCGAGGCAGCTACGAGCGCTTTAAGATTCCTGCCTACTGGATCGAGTTGAAATCGCTCACGGGTCCGGACGAAATTCTCGCCTTCAATCTTGCCGACTCGTTTGGCGACTTAGAAGAAATGGGAGCCGGCATTGCTGCGGGCATCGCCGCTCACCCGGAACTGGCCGGTCTGCAGGACCGCCAGCTCGCGGAAAACACCACAAGCGTTACGAATTTCATTGCCGAGCGAGTGGATGCGCTGAGTTTTCACCCCGCCACGATCAATTTTGCGAAGATGCGCCTGCTGCACCTCACGGTCTTCCAGATTCGTCCGGGCCATGAAGCAGAATTCGCGGAAGCAGAGAAAGGCATCGCGGACGCTTACGGGAAAGTCGAGGGCAATCCGGCATGGATGATTTATGCGGTGAATGCAGGCACCCCGGTGCCGGCGTATTTGATGCTCACGCTGCTCAGTTCATTGAAGGACGAAGACGCTGCAGCCGCGCGGCGCGCAGCCGCCATGGAGGCTGCCGGGACAGCCGTGCAGCAACGCCTGCAGGAGATCGCGCGCTCGGCCTACGAGTCGATCGAGACGAACATCTATATTGTGAATCCGTATCTTAGCAACATGCCTGCGGATTTCACCGCCGTCGATCCGGCTTTCTGGACGCCTAAAACAGCACCGGTCGCTGCACAGGACAAACGGTAAGAATATGCAAGCGCCCGTCATCAGAGACCCAAACATTCTTGATGAGGAACCCGTCTTTCGCGGAACTTGGGTTCGGTTCAAGGTGCTGACCGATTTGGAAGGTGGCGCCACACTCGACGAGTTTCTCGAGCAATATCCCAGCGTAGCCCGCGAACTTGCAATCGCTGCAATCGAAGAAGCGCCTCAAGCCTGATCTCCAGGCTGGCTTAAGGCTTAGACGTCGCGATCTCCTCGTCACTTTTTCCGGCGCATCCTTTGTGCCAGTAGCGCTCCCATTGAATAGGCACAGGACGCATAAAAAAGGCATCGTGATCACGAGTTGATCGATGCAGTGATCTTCAGGACGGCATCCCCGGCCGAAGTAGTGCGATAGCCGAGATTGCTGTTCAAGCACCGACGTGTACGTGTCTTCGGGCTTAAGGTCGGGGAATTTCACAATTGCGCAGCACAGAATCAGAGAAGGAATCACCCAGACCCAGAGCATCGAGCTATTTTGAAAACGTCGGCTCAGCGCCCAGCCCCACTAAAACGCCAGCAAGACCTGGATTGGAAAGTAGGGCAAGTACAGCAAGACGCGATACATGTTGTGTGTTGAAGATTTCGGGATACAGAGGGTGCGGAGATCCAAAAATGAAAAATGCAATGGTACCGGCGCCGAAGCCTACGCCGAGCGTGGCCACTAATTCGTGCGTCAAGAAAACAAGTACCGCCTTTAACTTCAAATGGAGGATGTGCCCTCCGCGAAGCATCGCTTTTTCGCGTCAGCTAATCAGCCGCGCGATTAGGAATGCCGCGGCTGCCGCGAGTCCGCCGACGATTACCGTCTGCAATCCGCCGCGCAGCGGCTTCACTCCTGTGAAGTGTCCTTTGATCGCGCCAAAAACGAAAAGCGCCACCAGCGTCACCACCACGCTCACCCACAGCGCCGGCATCACTTCCTTCATCAATATGTAGGGCGCGAGCGGCACCAGCCCGCCGACGATATACGAGGCAGCAATCGTTGCCGCGCTCCTCGCGGCGCGCGCCGGGTCCGGTGCTTCCAGGCCCAACTCGAAGCGCATCATGAAATCCACCCAGCGCTTTTGGTTGGAAATGATCGCATCCACCACCGGCGTCATTTGCGCTTGCGCCAGCCCATACTCGCGAAAAACTTTCGCCACCTCTTCCGTTTCCACTTCCGGCAACTCCACCGTCTCGCGATATTCGCGATCGAGCTCGGACGCGTAGTGCTCGGAATCGGTTTTCGCCGCCAGGTAGCCGCCCAATCCCATCGCAATCGAACCCGCCGCAATTTCCGCAAGCCCGGCAGTGACGATGATCCCCGTGCCTTTCGCCAACACCGCCGCCGCGCCCGTCAGTCCCGCCGCCAGCGCAAATGGCACCGTCAGCCCGTCGGACATTCCAATCACGATGTCGCGCACGGCGGCCGTGGCAGTGAAGTGTTTCTCTACATGTTCGGTGACCGGCAAATTTCGCTCCTTCGCAGCATCTTCTGAAATGCAAATGCCCGCAAAATCGTTTCGAGATTTAATATGAGGACGTATACCGTTGCGCCCGCTGAGGCGCGTATAATTATGAGGCAGGATAGGAAAATCAGGAGGTAGTTTCAATGACCACCACTTCTGGACAAGGAGCCGCTCCCCAGATGACTTTCACGCTGCCGCCTTTGCCGTACGCTTTCGACGCGCTCGAGCCGTACATCGACGCGAAAACGATGGAAATTCACCACGACAAGCATCACGGCGCTTATGTTACCAACCTCAACAAAGCCCTCGAAGGGCACGCGGATTTGCAAAAGCTTTCCGTCGAGGAACTGCTCGCGCAGATCAACAAGGTGCCCGAAAATATTCGCACGGCCGTCCGCAACAATGGCGGCGGGCACATGAACCATTCCATGTTCTGGAAAATTATGAAGAAGGACGGTGGAGGCGAACCGACGGGCGATCTCGCCAGCGCGATCACCTCCGCATTCGGCAGCTTCGCGGAGTTCAAGACGAAGCTCGGCCAGGCCGCCACTACGCGCTTCGGTTCCGGCTGGGCCTGGCTGCTTTTCCGCGACGGCAAGCTCGTAATCGAGTCAAGCGCCAACCAGGACAATCCCATCATGGACGGCGGCAAGACGTTTTTCGGCCTCGACGTCTGGGAGCACGCCTACTACTTGAAATATCAAAACCGCCGGCCCGAATACATCGAGGCCTGGTGGAACACGATCAACTGGCCGCAAGTAGCCGAGAACTTCGCCCACGCCAAAAAGTAGCTCTCACTAAGTTGCCCTCGATTTGCTATCGCGGATTCGCCCCGGTGATTCGTGCCGGGGCGCGTCCGGCTTCACTATGGATGTGCTTGCGCGACTCTGTCATTATGTGCGGCGCGGCGGCACAACAAAAGGAGCTGCACGTTTGCACGCGAAGCGAATCCTTTTAATCCCGCTCTGGTTCCTCTGCGCCTTTCCGCTCGCAGCGCAACGGCCAGAAAAAAATCCCGAAGATCGCGCGCAATTCTTCCACGACATCAACATCGGCCCCAATGGCACCGCCAACGTCGTGCAATGTTTCGGCTGCAACGTGCACATTCACGGCCACGTTACCGGCGACGTTCTCACCATCGGCGGCAGCATTTATATTTCGGGCTCGGTTGACGGGAACGCCCTCGCCGTCGGCGGCCATATCGAATCGCAGTCGGGAGGCGAGTTGCGAGGGCACGCCGCGGCCATCGGCGGTTACGCCACGCAAACCGGCGGCGGCAAAATCGACCGGGAATCCGTTTCCACTCCCTACGCGATCGTTCCGGGACAATATCGCCCCACTGCGGTGGGCATTGCTTTTCTGATCGGCACAAATCTCGTTTGCGTCGGCCTTGCTTGTCTGCTGTTGCGCGAAAAACGCATCAACAACACCAGCTGGACGCTCTGGAATCGCACCAACATGGTCCTGGTCACCGGCGTCGTCGTGCTATTTATCGCTTGGGGATTCGAAACTCTGGGCGAGCATCTGGGGCGCGCGGAAGTTCCCGCGAATACGCTGCTCGTTCTGATTCTGGCCGTGCTCGGTTCGGCGGGCGCCACCGGGCTGGGACGCCTGGTCGCGGGAGTCGCATTCCCCAGCCTCAAGGCCATCACCGGAACGCTCGCGGGAATTTTTGCGCTCTCGATGCTCGAAGTAATTCCTCTGCTTGGATTTCTCGTTTTCGTGGTCGGCTTGCTGCTCGCGCTCGGCGTGGCAATCGTCAGCGGCTTTGGCGCGAGCGCCGTCCCGTCCGCCGAAGAACAAGCCCACCCGCTGCAATAGCCGCTAGTGTGCCCAGATTTTAGGCCGGATCGTTTTCAAACGGATACACGTGCACCATCCACCCGAAAACTTGCGCCCTCCACACGCCGCCCCGCCTGCTCGCAAGCAGCTTCTGTTGAAATCGTTCCGCGCATTCCAAATTGTTTCCAATTCACCTGCTGCCACTCCGTTCCTTTTTGCGGTATGCAGAAATTCACGTGTTTGTGTGCCAACGCGCCACGTTCAACGGCACCCGTTCGTTCAGCTCTTCCTCTGTGGCCCGTTTTGGCGCCGTGTACATCGCGCCTTCGAGTTCGTAGCCGCCGTGTACCTTCTTATATAGCAGCGACGTCGGATGCTCCGGATGCAAGCCAAACTGCGCCTCGAACGCGTAGCGATAATTTGCAAGGTGATAGTGTTCCTGCGGCACATTCGGCAGGAAGATCTGAAAGCCCTCCGCCAGCGCCATTTTGTAATCGCGGTATTTCTCGATCGCCGGGCGCAGCTCTGTCAAAATCTCCGCCGCCCGCTTTTCATCCGCCGGATTCGCAGGACGCAAATCCGTCATGAACATGCGCGCTCATGTCCATGTCGTGGTCGGTCATGTTGCCGGACATCGCGTCGTTCGCCGCGCGCGCTTCCGCACTTGCTTCCTGCTTCTGCGCGCCGCCCATTTCCATCCCGGCCATGCCGCCCTGGTCGCGATTCTTTTCGCTTTGCTCCTGCGCTCCCGCCGCTGTTGCGATTAGTAGTACAACCGCGATGAAAACAATTTTGACCGCTAATTTATCAAGCATTTGAGATCTCTCCTGCACATAAATACGTTCCGCGAACCCGGAAGTTTCAATTCCGCACAAGCAGCTTTCCCGGCTGATTCAGGTGGACCATTTTCGTCGCGTCACTTTCCGCGTCTAGCGTCCACCTGGGCCTCTAATAAAAAAGGAGGCCCGTGTGCGGACGAGCCTCCTTCGCAGAGATGTAGCGGGGTACGCCTACATCTAATTAGCCCGAGGCGAGTCCCATCGCGCGCCGGGCCGTTAAGTCATCTAACCCTTGACGCCGCCAAAAGTTGCGCTCAAATCGAGGGTCCATCCAGCCGCGAAAGGTGCCAGGAATCGCGGCCGCCGCACGCTCGCCCTGATTCGCCGCACAGCAACTTTCATACCACCGCGCAGGTTAAATTTTCGTGTCCCACCAATCAATATTTCACCTTACGCACCCGCGCCACTTGACGCCGACTCTGAAATCTGTAAACTGCGATTTCGCCCATGGCGACTACGCCCAACCCGCTCGACGAGGCGCTGCAGGACTTCCAGTTCCCGCAGCGCGAAGCCGCATTTTTCTACGGCCTTTTCCTTCGCGGCCATTCCGCCGACGAGTTGCGCCGCGACATTCGCGTTCCCGCCGCCGTTCTCGCAAGATGGGATCGCGAATCCGAACGCCAGCCTGAGCTTCGTTCAGTTTTGGAACGCGTGGTTCAATACCGCCAGCACGTCCTCGCCATTTTCGAAAATCTTCTCTGCCACGATTCCACTACGCAACGCCTGCAATAATTTCGCGCACTCAGCCGCATCCCTTTCCTTGCTCATGATCGCCGGGATTCCTGCGGAAAAATGCCCAAAATCGTCCGCGCCATTGCCCATTTTCGTCTTCATTACCAATTCACCGCGGTTCCGCCCGGTATTACACAACTATTACAAACACATTCGCAACTCCCTGCTAGTCTAATCCGGCACCGGGCCAATTGAAGAGACGGGAGAAGCGCGTGGCGATTCAACTCGAAGATCTGAAAAAGAAGCAGGCAGCCGACGATGAAATCAACTGGGTCACTGCTTCGTTCATGATGCTCTTCCATCTCGGCGCCATCGCCGCCCTGTTTTTCTTCACCTGGAAAGCGTTCCTTGTCGCCGCATTTTTCTGGTGGCTCGCCACCAGCGTCGGCATCGGCATGTGCTACCACCGCCTGCTCACCCATCGCGGCTACAAAGTTCCCAAGTGGCTTGAATACACGATGACGGTCTGCGCCACCCTCGCCCTCGAAGGCGGCCCGATCTTCTGGGTGGCCACTCACCGCATCCATCATCAGCACTCCGACCAGGAAGGCGACCCGCATTCTCCCATAGACGGAAAATGGTGGGCGCACATGGGTTGGATTCTCGTCGGCAAATCCATGCACCACGATACGACCACGCTCTCGCGTTACGTTCCCGATCTCGCCAAAGACGAATTTCACGTCTGGATCACGAAATACCACTACATTCCCATCACCATTCTCGGCTTCACGCTTCTCGCCACCGGCGGAATTCCCTTCGTCCTCTGGGGAATTTTCGCGCGCACCGTTGCCGGCCTGCACTTCACCTGGCTCGTAAATTCCGCCACGCACTCTTGGGGCACGCGCCGCTTCAAGACGCGCGATCTTTCCACGAACAGCTGGTGGGTAGCCCTCGTCACCTGGGGCGAGGGCTGGCATAACAATCACCACGCGCACCCGGTCTCCGCGCGCCACGGCCTCCGCTGGTACGAAATCGATTTCAATTGGTACGGCATCTGGCTGATGAACAAATTCGGCCTGGCTCGCGACATCTATCGCGTCAAGCTTTCCGCGCTGAAAACCTACACCGCACCGAGCCACGCGGAAGCCAACGCACCCGCGGTCGCGTCAGCCGCTTCGGCCGCAATCGCCGTAGCCGCCTCCGAAACCGTCTCCGCTTAGGCAGCACAGGCGTGCGCCAGTAGGTGGCTCGTGAAAACGACGCCTCTGCCAACTTTCAAACGCGGCACGATCATCGATGCTTGGCTCCCGCACGACATCGTTCCTTTCCGCCGCGCAAACCCTTCGCGGCGATTTCCCGTGTCCCTTTGACGAGACTTCCTGCCTTCCTTCATTTGAAATTTTGAATTTTAAGTCGCAGTTTCTTCTCCGAATCGAAGCCCACTCGCTCGCTCGCACTCCCACTCGAGCCGCACGAGTGCTATCATCCCGCCGCAATGCCCCGCGCCTCCACTCCATCCCAGCAACTCGGGCGCTTCATGGCCAAGTACACGCCCAAAATCGCCGCGCAAGCCCGCAGCGCCCTCGCCAAAATGCGCAAGCGCCTGTCCGGCTCCACCGAAATGGTCTATGACAATTACAACGGCCTCGTCATTGGCTTCGGCCCCACCGAAAAACCGTCGCTCGCAATCTTTTCCATCCTCCTCATGCCCGACCACGTCACTCTGTGCTTCTTGCAAGGCGCAACTCTGCCTGACCCCAACCGCCGCCTGGAAGGCAGCGGCAACGTCGTCCGCCACATTCGCCTCGTTCCACTCAGCGTCCTCGACGATCCCGAAATCCTCGACCTCATCAACACCGCGCTCTACCGCGCCAAAGTCCCCATCAACCCAAAAGCCCGCCGCCAACTCATCATCAAATCCATCTCCGCCAAGCAACGCGCCCGGCGTCCCGCAGCGTCACCGGACCAGCGCCGTAGGCGCGGCAGAAATTAGCCCAGCCCGGAAGGGCTGGGAACAAAAATCGCGCGAAGCGTGTTCCTTTCGCGGTGCATTTTCCCGCGAGCCTCTATTTTTCGTGCCAAAATCGGCAAAACACGAGCCCCTCCAATGGACAGGCGAATTTTTCTTCCCCTCCGTGCTACCGTGCCCTGTGGCATACGACAACAAAATCGAGTTTCAAATCGCGCCGCCGGCGGACGCACAAAGATCGGCGCAGGCGCGCCAAGGCAAGTTTGGAGTGCGAGAGCTGGCTCTCGCGTTCATACCGCGACGCTCGCCTAGCGCGCGCAGCAACACTTTTCAACTGCACACGTCTCGCCGCTCGCGTGCAGGAATAATCGCTGTCGCAGATGCGCCATCCATCAGCACATTTCTAACCGCAACAAAAAAGCACATTTCGCGTTTTCCACTCCACGCATCGCGAGTCGCGAATTACGGCTCACGGCTGACGCGACCCGCGTCGCATTCCGCAGTACAATCCCGCGAGGGCAGAATGCCTATCACTAGCCGCCGGAAGGCAATCGCATTTTTCGTCGCTCTGGGCGTGTGCCTCGTCGCGATCGCCGTCGCGCTCAACGTTGGCTGGATCATCCTCAACCGGCGCGAAGCCGTCCTGCTCTTCTTCGGCGTGATTTTTTTCGCCGCGATTATCGGCGGCATGATCGTCAACACCAGCTTCCTCGTCCGCGAAATTCGGCGCAACGAACGGCACGACAGTTTCATCAACGCCGTAACGCACGAACTGAAGACGCCCATCGCCTCGATCCGCCTGTACCTCGAAACGCTGCAGCGCCGCGAGCTCGACGAAGAGCAGCGGCAAAAATTTTATAAGCTGATGCTTCTCGATTCCGACCGGCTGCTCGGCACGGTCGACCAGGTGCTTGCGGCGGGACAAAGCGGCCACAAATCTTCCGGTGTGTATCGCACCGAGGTTGATTTCGAAAATCTGGTCCGCGAGTGTATGGACCTCGCGCGCTCGCGCCATCATCTGGACGCAACCGGATTGCGCTACGAGCCGGGCGCAAATGGCGCAGGTGCTGCGGGCTCACAATCGAATGGCGCGGGCATCAAAGTCCAGGGTGATCCGGAAGAACTTCGCACCGCGGTCTCGAATCTTCTCGATAACGCCATCAAATATTCCGTCGGCAATGTGGATGTTTCCGTCAGCCTCGAAACGCCGGATGAAAAGCGCGTCGAGCTGAAAGTTCGCGATCGCGGCGTGGGGATTCCGGCGGACGAACTGAAAAGAATTTTCCGCCGCTTCTACCGCGTGCGCGGACGCACTTCCGCCCGCGTGAAAGGAACGGGCCTCGGCCTTTTCATCGTGCGCTCGATCGCAAAAACGCACGGCGGCAAAGTCTTCGCGGAAAGCGAAGGCGAAGGCCGTGGCACCACAGTCACCCTCGAGCTTCCGAGGAGCCGGTCGTGACGAAAGTTCTGATCGTCGAAGACGAAGCGCACCTCGCCGAAGGGCTCCGCTTCAATCTGCAAGCCGAAGGCTATGCCGTCGAAGTCACCGGCGACGGCGAATCCGCGCTGAAACGCTTGCTCGAATCGAATGGGCGCTTCGACGCAGTCGTTCTCGACGTGATGCTGCCGGGCATCGACGGCTTCGAAGTCGTCTCCGAGCTGCGCAAGGCCAAGAATTTCGTTCCGGTCCTGATCCTCACCGCGCGCGGCCGTCCCGAAGACGTCCTAGAAGGTTTCGGCGCCGGCGCTGACGACTATCTTTCGAAACCCTTCGAATTGCCCATTTTTCTCGCGCGGCTGCAAGGGTTGCTGCGCCGGAATGAGTGGTTGCGCAACAGCAAAGCGAGCGCGCCGACAACTGCGAAGGAAGCCGCGTCCAATTCTGCGAACGAGCGCGAAACGGTTTCTTTCGAGGGCAAGACAATCGACTTCGGCACGCTCGAACTTCGCACTGAGCGCAACACGATTCAGTTGACGCTGATGGAAGCCAAACTGCTTCGTCACCTGATTCGCAACAAAGGGCGCAACGTCTCGCGCAAATCCATTCTCGAAGATGTTTGGGGACTTTCCGAAGACACGGACACGCGCGCCATCGACAACTTCATCGTGCGCTTGCGCAAGTACATCGAAAAAGATCCGGCGAAGCCGCGCCATCTTCTGACGGTTCGGGGTGTGGGCTACCGCTTTGTGGCCTAGCGCGTCAGCGAACGCAGACGGCGGCCTCGAAGGAATCTTCTCGCCCAGCCGCCAAGCGATCCGGCTTCGATTTCACGAGCGCGAGAGCGCCGAGGCCCGCGACTGCAGGAAAGCACACCACCACGTAGCGCGGCTCGATGGTTGGCAACTGCGTGAGCAGCACGGTTCGAATCAGAAGATAAGCAATGAGCACAGCGCATCCGGGATTCGACCGGTAGCGCCACGCGCCCAGCGCCGCGAGTGCAATGTACACAAAATTCAGGAGCGCAAAAATCGCGGCGGCGCGAAATTCCTCCGGTTTCCCGCGCCATTGCTCGCCGATCGGCCAGAGATTTCCCGAATAGCGCAGCACGTCAACGCGCGGCGCGAACCACGTGGCGAATGCGCGCTCGACGGGAATCAGCACAAAGGTGCGAATCGGATGCGCAGCAGCGCGCTCGCGCGCGAGCGTCTGGAATTTGCGATCGAGGGATGGCGTCATTTTCAAGTCGCTGTTGTAAGCCGCGAGGAGATCGGCGACGCGAGAGCGTTCCGCTTCGGAATCAAACTCGGAGCCGGGCATCGCGTCCATCGGGATCGATTTCTTTCCGAGCGCCCAGGTGACGGTGTACGCATCGCGATTGCGCACCATCCAGGTTCGAGTCCACGCGTAGAAGCCGCCCGGCATGTAATCTCCCGCGGCTTGGGCGTAGCGCGGCGCGAGAAATTCGATGCGGCCCAGAGTTCGCGCGTTCCGCGCAGCCCACGGCGCGAGCGCCGCGAGCAGGCCGGCCGCCATCCACGCGCCGGCGAGTGCGAGCTTCGGCCAATCCGCCACGCGCCGCCAGCGAATACAGATCACAACCGCAGCGGCGGCGAGGACGAGTGGCGCTTCCGGCCGCACCAGTGTTCCGAGTCCGGTGATAAAGCCGGCGGCTGCGAACGCGGCGGCCAGTCTTCGAGCCAGAGTTTCTTGCCGGTCGGGCGGATGATTCAGCGCGTCGAGTGCGCGTCCACGGGCCGCAACGAGCGCAGGCTCTGTGAAAATCCACACGAGCGTGAGCAGCGCGAGTGTGGTGAAGAACGCCGCGAGAATCTCCGTGACGATCGCTGCTGTGTAGCTGGCGGTGAATGGGCACAGCGCGGCCAACCACAGGGCAATTGTTGCAGCGAGAGTTTTTTTTGCGGCAGGCGCAATTCGTCCCGCGATCAGCGCGGCAAGAACGCAGGTGATCAGATCAATTCCAGCTTGCATGAGCGTCACCGCGATCCGGGTGCGGCCGAACGCGGAATAAATGACTGCGAGGAATGCGGGGTACCCCGGCATGCGCTGGTCCACGAGCATCAATTGGCCGTTGACGAACAGGCCGTAGACGCCGTGGTCGAGCCAATTGCGCGCAAGCTCTTCGTAGAATTTTGTGTCACCCGAATAGAAGGGAAAATGCGCGATGAAATACAGTCTCAGCGCGAGACCGAAGAACAGTGCCGCGACAAGATGACGGTAGGAAATGGGCAGCGTGCCGGCTCGCGCGCCCCTGGAGCTCGTTGCCATTCACTCCAGTTTATATGCGCCGGCGCATTTCGTCAGCGCAACACAGCCAAAGAAATGTTTAGGAGCTGAATAAATCAGCGCTGCGGTTTTTCATCGAGCAAGGCAGTCATCTCCATCACGCGCCGGTAGTACTGCTTGTGTTTCAGCCGCGAGGCCGCTTGCTCGTCGATAATAAAGGTGACGTCAGGATGAAGCTGAAGGGAAGACGCGGTGACGGAGGCGGTGATTGGGCCTTCGATGGCCTGCGCCACTGCCTCGGCTTTTTTCTCCCCGCTGGCCAGGATGAGAATTCGCCGCGCATCCTGGATAGTTCCAATGCCCATGGTGATGGCGCACTCGGGGATTTTTTCGCCGGGAATGAATGCCTTGCGATTGTCTTCGATCGTCTCGCTGGTGAGCACTTTCAGCCTCGTCCTTGAAGCAAGACTCGACGCCGGTTCGTTGAATCCAATGTGGCCATTGCGCCCGATACCAAGAATCTGCAAGTCGATGCCGCCCGCCTCGCGGATTTCCTGTTCGTAGGACGCGCAATACTCCTCGTAGTCGCCGGTAATCATTCCATCGGGAATGTGAGTTCTGGCTGGCTGGATGTTGATATGGTGGAAAAAATTCTCGCGCATGAAAAAGTGAAAGCTTTGCGGGTGATCCGGAGCGATGCCGAGGTATTCATCGAGGTTGAAAGTAGTCACGTCCGAGAAGTCGAGAGACCCCTCCCGGTAGATGCGAATGATTTCTGCGTACATCCCTAGGGTGGTGCTGCCGGTGGCGAGTCCCAAATTGACGGAAGGATTGCTCCGCACCGCGCCGGCGACGATACGCGCGGCCTGGCGGCTCAAGGCAGCAAAATCGGGTTCGAGTAGTACGAGCATGGTGTTTATTCCGCCGGGCGCGCTAACGGAAGCGGCGAATCAGCAAAGTGTGGCGACCCGACCGGTACAGGCCCAAGACGTAGATGATGGCTTTGCCCTTGTTTGTATAAATGAGCTGACGCATGCGAAGAAGCGGCGATCCCCGGGGGACGGCCAGCAGCTCGGCGGTTTTGATATCCGCCGCCGTCACGTCAATCTCTTCATCCGCATAGGCGAGCTCTATACCATACCGGTTTTCCAGCGTACTGAAGAGCGAGCCGCGCTCCAGCGATGCGGCGATTAGACCCGGGAATTCCTGCGCGGAAAGATAGCAACTTTCCAGAGCAAAGGGCTCATCGCCCGCTTTTCGCACGCGCTCAATCATGGTCAGGTGACTGGCTGCGGAAAGTGAAAGGCGCGCGGCAATGTCGGGTTCATCGTCGAGGACGCCCGAGGAGATGATGTTGGACTGAGCTACCAGACCGCGGCTGGCCATTTGCTCGGTGTAACTCATTAACTTATTGAAATGGATTTTCGGTGGGGCGACGTAGGTTCCAGCGCCCCGCCTGCGCTCCACGATTCCCTCGCGGGCGAGATCCGCAAGAGCATGTCGGGCCGTCATCAGGCTGACTTTGTGCAGCTTGGCGAGTTCCCGCTCGGAATCCACCACGTCCCCGGGCATGAGCTGCCCGTTTTCAATCCGCCGTCGAATCACATTCTGTATGCGTTTGTAAGTCGGCTGTCCGTTTCGAGCAATAGGCGTCATGAAGGCTCCGCAAATTTCGTGCGAGTCTGCCGGTGCAAGATTTCTGGTTGATGAATTTGCCCTCGATGGCCGCAATTACGCAACTGCTCTGTGAGGCGAGCAGAGCAGCCCGCTATAGAGCTATCTCTGACCGCTATCGAGCGGCTATCGAATGATTCTGCGAAAATACTTATACAATGGTTTTTTTTTCTTGACAACAGGTACTTTGAGCTATATAGCTCTTTTCCAAGTACGGGGTGGAGCGACGCAGGCGATGGATTCCGTCTCTCCTTGCCATCCATTCGTGAGGAGGTTTCGATGAAGCTGCATTTGAGGTCCACCGGTCTTGGGAGGCTGCTCTCAGTGTGCTTAGTCACTCTATTGCTGGCCGTGGCGCCATGCGCCGTGGCCCAGGAAGTGACGGCGGCGATTAATGGGACGATTACCGATCCGAGCGGAGCGCCCATTGCTGGCGCCGCGGTGACCGCCACGGATACTGCGCGCGGGACAACGCATACGGCAGAGACCAATTCCGATGGGGCGTACTACCTGACGCATGTGCCGATCGGGACCTTTCAAGTGAAGGTAGAAGCGAAGGGGTTCCGAACGGCTGTGCGCTCATCCTTTGAACTCGTCCTGGACCAAGTTGCGCGGATCGACGTGCAGATGACGGTCGGCGCCGTGTCGCAGACCGTGGAAGTAAGCGGCGCGACGCCTCTGCTTCAAACGGAGACCACCGACATTGGCACTCATATCGATCACGTGGTAACGGAAAATGTTCCGTTGATTACGGGAAACTATAACAAGCTCACTTTGCTGACGCCCGGGGCCGTGGCCACGAATCCGGGGGCGTTTCTTTCTGGTCAAAACACTTTCCAGGTAGGCCGTCCCTATATCAACGGTAATCGTGAACAGACAAACAGCTACATCCTCGACGGGATCGACAACAATCAGAGCGACAACAATGAAGTGGCCTACTCGCCGAGCGTTGATGCGATCCAGGAGTTCAATTTGATCACTGACACTCCTTCGGCGGAGTTCGGAAATTATCTGGGAGGCATCGTCAATACGACGATCAAGTCCGGCACGAATGCGTATCATGGCAGCGCCTTTGAATTCTTTCGAAACGACGTATTGAATGCCAATGAGTGGAGCAACAACCTGACAGGTGTTCCCAAACCAGCCCTTCGGTACAACCGGTTCGGAGCGACTTTCGGCGGGCCGATAGTCAAGAACCGGCTATTTTTCTTCGTGGATTATCAGGGACAGCGCATGGACACGCCGTCCACGCAGTCTCTCCAGGTGATGAGTGCGGACGAGCGGATGGGAAATTTCGGTGAATTGTGCCCAGCAGGATTTAATGGAGCCGGGATTTGCACGAGCACAGCCGCCGGAAATACTCAGTTGTTTATGCCGCAAGCGGGTGTAAGTCCCGCGGCCAGGACGCCGATTCCGTTCAACAACCTGACTGCAGCGGGGCTGACCTTGAGTCCAGCCGCCGTAGCTATCGTCAACTCGCCGTTTTATCCGATGGCTAATTCCGGTAACAGGTTGCAGTTTGCGCAGCGCATCTTAAACAATGCCGATCAGGGTGACGTGAAGATTGACTGGACGCCTACGGAAGAGGACCGCATCTTCGGACGTTATTCGCAACAGTCCGTTCGGAATCCGACCACCGCGACGTTTGTGCTGATGCCGAACGGTATTACGGACTTCACATATCCTTTGAAGAACGGGGTGATTGGCTGGACCCGGACGATCAGTCCAACGCTTGCGAATGACTTCCGGGTAGGCTTCAGTTATTTCCCGGTTAGCCAGGGTTTTAGCAACCCAACCGGGACGTTTGGTATTCCTTCGCCGAGCGACTTTCTTCCGTCCATTCAAGGTTTATTCGGTGGTGTGGCCAACATCGGTAATCCGCTCTCAGCGTTCAACACGTTTGCGGACACTGTGATTCAGGTTGGCGATTCAATTGTAAAAACGCGCGGGAATCATGAGTTTCACGCAGGAATCCAGTTCAAGAATTATCGGGATAACTTTCTCTATCCTGGTAATGAAGGATTGGCAGGCTTTTTCAATTTCAATGGGCAATATACCGGTAACGGTGGTACGTCCCTAGGTTCCGGGCTTGCAGATTTCATGCTCGGTCTTCCCAACAACCTCGGTATCGGCGAGGGAGTGGGCAATCGACACGTGCGGAATAATCTGTGGTCGGTATACGGGCAAGATAATTGGCGGCTGAGGCGGAATCTTACGTTGAACCTCGGTCTGCGCTGGGAACTCAACACGCCCCGCTTCGCTGCGGACGGTAACGCAGTGAATTACGAGTTATTCGGGGGAGACCTGATCACCCCTCAGATGAATAACCACGGTCTGGGCAAAGCTCTCTATAAGCAATACAACGGGATCACAAACTTCCAGCCGCGCATCGGCGTGGCCTGGCAGCCGGAGTGGGATTGGGCAAAAAATACGGTGGTTCGTGCCGCTTACGGAGTTTCCAGCTTCAATGAAAGCAATGGAGTCAACAACCTGCTGACGGCCAACCCGCCATTTGAGGTGGCGCATAACGTGACCTTCGCGCCCACCACTGATCTGCCCCCCAGCACTCTGGATCAGGGGTTCGTCGGTTTTCCTACGGGATGTACGCTTGCCCTGGCGATCGTCTTTGATCCGATCTGTTTTAAGGGTGTAAACATTCACGCTTTTAACGTGAGCATACGGCCAGCGGTGCAGCAGCAATGGAACTTGAATATTCAAAAGCAATTCGGAAATTCGACAACCATTCAAGTCGGCTACCTTGGTGAAAACAATCAACACCTGAGCAACATCATTATGTTGCAACAGAAGCAATTGAATGCTGACGGTACGATTTCCCCCAGCCCGTTCCTGAATCCCACCTTACTCAGTGAAGTGGGACAGGCTCGATTCTCAACTTCCAACGGCATCAGCAACTACAATGCGTTGCAGATTATTTTTCAGCAACGCTTGAAGTACGGCCTGCAAGCACAATTGAACTACACATTTTCCAAATGCTTGAGCGATACGCCCGGGTTCTTTGGGCAGTTCGGCGACAATGTGGCCACCGAGGCGCAGACAATTGCAGGTTGGGCCTTCCCGCAGGATCCCTACCACCAAATCGGCGACTACGGCCGGTGCCCGCAAAACAACAAGCACCTTTTCAACGGGTACGTGGTTTACGAGCTGCCTTTCGGGCACGGGAAGCGATATGGAAGCAACGTGAGCAACCTGGCAAACGTTGCAATCGGAGGGTGGCGGGTGAGTTCAAGCTTCGTCTTCCACACCGGATTTGCGCAGACCATTTTCGCGAGCAGCGACACGTCGGGGACCGGCGGATTTTCAACCCGCGCGGACTGCGTTCCCGGCGTGCCGGCGCGCGTCCCGATGGTGTTCAATCCTACAAACAGCGGAGTTAGCTTCTTGAATCCCGCCGCGGTAACCACGCCGGCGCCGGGGACTTTCGGCAATTGCTCCGTGGGCGCGTTCGATGGCCCGAATTACAAGTCAGCTGACCTGAGCATAGCGAAACTGTTTTCTATAACTGAAAGGCAGTCGCTCGAGTTCAGGATGGATATGTCGAATTTCACCAACACCCCGATCTTCAACTTCGGCCAGGAGTTCAGCGGACAGCACACAGCGGGCGCGTCTAACTACGGGGAGATATTCACCTCGCAAGGAGCGCGCAACATACAGTTCGCGTTGAAATATAACTTCTAGAAACGAACGGCGTCGTTAGGCCACCCCCGGAGCCGCCTTGAAGCAAAGGCGGCTCTGCTTTATGGGAAGTTGCAAAGCCCGATTTCACGGAAGAGTTTGACTGCCATCAGCGTCTAGACGTTCAGCTGTATTTCATATTGCTTCCCGCAGAATAGATGTGAAATAAGGTTGGGGCCGATGAGTTTTACGCTGCTCGATTGGTCCGCAATTATTGGTTACCTCGCAATCACTCTCGTCCTGGGTCTCTACTTTCGTCGAAGTTCTGCCAAGAGCTCGGAAGATTACTTTGTATCCGGTCGTACTGCGTCGTGGTGGCTGGCCGGCACTTCCATGGTGGCCACAACCTTTGCAGCCGACACTCCCCTCCTCGTCGCTGGCCTCGTTTACACGCAAGGAGTGGCCGGCAACTGGATTTGGTGGGCCTTTCTGCCGTCCGGGATGATGACCGTATTCCTTTTCGCCCGGTTGTGGCGGCGATCCGGGCTCATGACCGACGTCCAATTCGCCGAGATGAGATACTCCGGCAAGCCTGCCGCATTTCTTCGCGGTTTCCGCGCCATCTACCTTGGATTGTTGATGAATTGCCTCATCCTCGGTTGGGTGACCAAAGCCATGATCAACATCGTCGGGACCACCCTCGGCCCCACGATGCAAAGCTGGGGCCTGCTCGAAATATTTTCCATCGCGCTCACCCGAGTTTTTGGACCAGCATTTTCTGGAACCGATGGCAAGGCGCTGATCATCTGCATTTTCTTTCTGATTCCTTTTACCGGTGTCTACGTATCGCTGGGAGGCCTCTCCGGTGTCTTGTGGACCGATATGTTTCAGTTCGTCCTGAAAATGGGAATCGTGATTGCTATAGCGTATTACGCCGTTCGCGCCACGGGCGGAATGCAAGCCATGATCGATCAGATCGGCGCTCTGCGTGCCGCAAATGGAGGTTCCGATCCGCTGGCGTTTCTGCCTGATTTCTCCAAGGGCTTCACCAGCGAGACATTGTGGACACTTCCCGTCATCACCTTCGCCGTCTATTTGGGAATCCAATGGTGGGCTTTCTGGTATCCAGGTGCCGAGCCGGGTGGCGGTGGATACATCGCACAACGCATTTTCAGCGCGCGCGACGAGCGCCAGGGCCTGTTTTCCGTTCTCTGGTTCAATATCGCCCACTATGCGCTGCGTCCCTGGCCTTGGATTCTCACCGCCCTTGCCGCGATTGTTTTGTATCCCCGCCTTCAGCACCCCGAGAGCAGCTACATGATGATCGTCAACGATCATGTCCCGCACGCCCTGCGCGGAATCATCGTCGCGGGCTTCTTGGCCGCGTTCATGTCCACAATCGCCACACAATTAAACTGGGGCACCTCCTATATCGTCGAAGATTTTTACCGGCGCTTTCTCGTTCGCCGCGCTTCCGAGCGCCACTACGTTCATGTCTCGCAGCTCGTCACCATCTTGTTGGTGATCTTGACCGGCTACGTTTCCGCCCAACTCGCTTCGATTCGTTCCGGATGGCAGGTCGTGCTGCAAGTCGGTGCCGGGACGGGCAGCGTCTACATGCTGCGCTGGTATTGGTGGCGCATCAACGCGTGGAGCGAGATCTCCGCGATGATCACCGCCCTGGTGCTCACACTTGCGTTGCACTCGCAAGCACTGGCAGAAGCCGTGGCCGGGCGCGAAACAATCTTCACCGGGTCCGATACAGTGATGTTCGCAAAAGATGTTCTAATTACGACGCTCGTGACGACGATCGTGTGGATCATCGTCACAATTCTCACCAAGCCGGAGCCCGAAAGCATTCTGCTGTCTTTCTATCGCAAAGTGCGGCCGGACGTCACCGGGTGGAGCGGAATTGCCGCGCTGGCTCCCGAAACTCCGAGAACACGCGACATAGGCCGTAATCTTTGGTGCTGGGCTTTAGGCTGTGCGATGGTTTACAGCGCTCTATTCGGCGTGGGCAAATTGCTGATTCATCATTGGCCGTTGGGCGTGTTCCTCGTCCTGATTGCGACGATCTGTGCCTGGCGCATGGCTAAAGAGTTAAACCTCGAGCAATCCGCCGCGGGCTAGGTTTGAACTTGCAGGGCAAGAGTTGGCATCCCTCGCTCACTTTGGTAGGCTCCCATCTTCTTGACTCAGGAGACCCAATGGCGCCCCGGAAGTTCCTGGCTTTCGCGGTTTTCGTGTGCTTCGGATTTTCCGTATCGCTGAGCAGCGCGCAAAAGGACGACGCTTCGAATCAACTCGCGCACGACATTTTCAAACAGCTCGTCGAAATCAATACCACCGATTCTGTGGGCAACAACACCGTGGCGGCCGAAGCGATGGCCAAACGCCTGCGCGATACGGGCTATCCCGATAGCGACATCTTTCTCGGCGGCCCCAATCCTCGAAAAGGAAATCTCGTTGTCCGTCTCCGCGGCACTGACGCTCGCAAACCGATTCTCCTGATCTGCCATCTCGACGTGGTAGAAGCGCGCCGGGAAGATTGGTCGGTGGACCCTTTTAAATTCCTGGAGAAGGACGGCTACTTCTACGGGCGCGGCACCGAAGATATCAAGGACGGCGACGCGATCCTGATGTCCGCGATGATTCGGATGAAGCAGGAAGGCTACAAGCCGGACCGCGACATCATCCTCGCGCTCACAGCCGACGAAGAAGGCGGCCGGTCAAACGGCGTGGCATGGCTCGCAGAGAACCATCCCGATCTGATCGCCGCAGACTTCGCTCTGAATCCGGACGCAGGTGTTTTCGAGCTGCAGGACGGCAAGAGAAAACTAGTGGGGATTGAGGCTGCGGAAAAGACTTACCAGGATTTCGAGCTGAAGGTGACCAATCGCGGCGGCCATAGCTCTCTGCCTACTTCGGACAATGCGATCTATCAATTGGCGGACGGCCTCGCGCGGCTCGAGCATTTTCAGTTTCCGTTCGAGCTGAACGAAGTTACGCGCGAATATTTCTTGCGTTCCGCGAATATCCTGGGCGGCTCGCTTGGCGCGGACATGAAGGCGATTGTGCAGAAGCCCCCGGATGCAGGTGCTATCGCACGACTCTCCGCCATGCCGTATTACAACGCGCGCTTCCGGACCACTTGCGTGGCTACGATGCTCGAAGGTGGCCACGCCAGAAACGCGTTGCCAGGCTTTGCGACAGCCAACGTGAACTGTCGCATTTTGCCTGGCCACACGGCCGATGAGACGAGGGCTGTCCTGGTGGAAGCGCTGAAAGATCCCGATATTTCCGTCACTGCGGTTGTCTCGCGTGGAGCAGGATCGGAAGCCACCAAACCCTCGCCATTGCGTCCGGATGTGATGGGCGCGCTGGAAAAAGTAAGCGCGGAATTATGGCCCGGAGTTCCCGTGGTGCCGCAAATGGACCCCGGAGCGAGCGACAACTCGGTCCTTCGCGCTTGGGGTACTCCTGCTTATGGAGTTGTGGGAGTCTTTACGGATGTGGAAGACGACCGCTCGCATGGCAAAGATGAGCGCATTCGGGTGGCATCGTTTTATGGCGGCGTTGATTTCTACTACCGCTTCTTGAAGGCGCTTAGTTCGAGTCAATAGTTCGGACCATTAGTTCGGTCAGTAGAATTCCAAGTGGCCCATGGAATTCCAGCGAAAGATGCCAACTTAGAATGAGCCTGATGCGCACAGCGATCTTGAAGGCTTCCGCGAACCCGTGGATGCGTAAAAACGCGCGGCGTTATGGATTCTTGCGGCGCACGGTCACGCGGTTCATGCCCGGTGAAACGATTGAAGACGCTCTCGCGGCCGCACGCCAGCTGGCGAGAAATCGCATCGCTACCGTCGTCACGCATCTGGGTGAAAATATCGAGGATCGATCGGAAGCGGAATCCGTTACAAACCACTATCTCGACGTCCTGAAAAGCATCCGTGCGGCTGGTCTGCCTACCGAAGTTTCCGTGAAACTCACGCAGCTCGGGCTCGATCTCGATTGCGAATTTTGTTACGCGAATCTCGCAAAACTCATCGAAGCCACGCCGCCGGGCAAAACGCTCTGGATTGACATGGAACAGAGCCCCTACGTGGACGTCACGCTCGAAATCTACCTGCGAGCCCGCAGAGCATATGCGAATGTTGGAGTTTGCGTTCAGGCCTATCTGTATCGCACGCAGAAAGACCTGGATTCGCTGATTGCTATCGGAGCAGCTGTGCGGCTGGTGAAAGGCGCGTACAGCGAGCCCGCCGAAATTGCGTATCCGCGCAAGAATGATGTCGACGCGAGCTTCATGGAACTATCCAAGCGGCTGCTGAGCCCGGAGGCTCGCCGGGCGTGCGTGCGCGCCGCTATCGCCACGCACGATCGTGTGTTGATCGCAAGCCTGATCGATTGGGCCGCTGGGCAAGGAGTGGCGAAAGATCGCCTGGAATTTCAAATGCTCTACGGTATTCAACGCGCCGAGCAGCTGCGCCTCGCGCAAGAAGGTTATCGCTTTGCCGTCCTGATTTCGTACGGTACGTTCTGGTATCCATGGTTCATGCGACGTCTAGCCGAACGCCCCGCCAACGTTCTCTTCCTCGCCCGCAATTTCTTCGGCAGTTAGTCCTTATTCACAGTGGCACAAAATAATTCCGGAGCGGTTTCCGAACGTGGAGAGACGGACGCTGAAGAGCGACGCGCGGGCAAATCTGTCGCACCACTATTCGCGGCTAAGGCCTTGCTTCGCCCGGATCAGTCGCCGGCTGAGCTGCCGGTGATTCTGACTGCGGAGCGGGCGCAGGCTGAGGCTGTTGAGCGGCGACGTGGCGAATGGATTGCTGCTTCCGTTTTGGCACCGCGGCAGCCGTCAGAGATTGATTGACGGTCAAGATCGTATCGCCGTGGACCACCACGCGGAATCGCCTGTCGCTGGCCTTGATGGCCGGAGTATCTTTGTGAAATCCGGTCAGAAAATAGGGATAACCTTCGAAGTTTTTCGTGTGCTCGTTGTCCGGCTGTTTCACCGCGAAGTTGAGCGGGATGCGTTCGCCGTTGGTGGCCATGATGTCCTGCATAAACCAGGCCACAACTCCTGAGCCGCCATGCGCGCCTACCGGCCGCACCGCGAGAACGCGAGCGCGCGCTTCCGATCCGCGCACGACGATTGGAACGCCGTCGACGACCAGATCCTCGGCGGCTTCCATTTCGACGATCGTCCCTTCCTGCACTTCTTCCGAGGAAACATTGCCCTTCAGCTCCACCTCGAACGCAGTGCCGTCTGGAATTTTGACGTCAACGCCCTCCGGAATCCTTTGTGCGGGCAAACCGGTCGCGACCGGTGCCTGCAGCATCGCCAGGACTACTTTGTCCGAGACGCCCGCTCCTCGAAGGCGCTGAATTGAAGGAGGCGTCATATCGAAAGCGCAAGGATTCGATGAGATTTTCTTCAGCAGGAAATCCGAGCCGGGATGCATGGCATGCATGGACAGAATATCGTCGGTGGTGAGCGCAGAAGCCGGCGGCTGCGGGGCGACGGGTTCAACGGGCTTAGGATCTTCCGTCAGGCCAAACGTATATACATGTTGCCGGGGTGGTGGCGCGTCGGCCAGATCGGCGAAGCGCACCCAGCCGAGCCGTCCATCCTGGGTTCGAATCTGAGCGAAGAGGCCTTTTTGGTTGAGAATTTCGACTTTTTCGCTGCAGCGCAACTTGCCGAGTTCCTCAAATCGCTCGGTAGTCTTGTAGATCAGAACGTAAGCATCGTAGGTGCCGCAGACCGCATAGCTGATGGCTTCGGCGCGGGCAGACGTAGCGCCGGCCACGAGAATCAGAAACGCAAGGGTTCGAGCCTTCATCCTGTGCCCCAAGTCCGGCGCCTGTGAAGCTGCATGCCGGATTCACAAGAAATTAGGTGACGGCCCCATTTTTGCGGAATGCCGGGGAGACTCCAATAGTACTTTGTGCCAGTCTGTCCTCAAGAGCTAGGGAATGAGCGGGAACCTTCCAGAGTTAGATGCGAGGTCGAATTTATTGGGAAAAGTTCAAAAACTGTCCTTTAGGACAGTAGATTTTTGGCTTTCAGTACCTATAGAGTGTCCTACCCGCCCTGTACGTTTTTGATCTGAAATCTCCGAGGAGTCTCGGATTGAGAGCGGAGAGTGCCATGGTGCAAGCCGGAGTCGACCTGGTCGGCGAGTTTCGACAAGGTTTAAAGGCCCTGAAACAGGGTCATCCCCAGAAAGCCCTCGTGCACATGCGAACGGCGTTTGAATCCGAAAAACACAATCCTTTCTATATTTCGTTTCTGGGCTTAGCGGTGGCTCGCGCGGAGCGCCGATGGGATCGAGCCGCCGAGCTATGCGAAATCGCGGTGCAGCTGCGGCGCAACGAATGCCAATTTCATTTGAACTTGGCGGAAGTGTATGCGCTCGCGGGCCGGCGGGAGAAAGCGCTCGACACGATCGATGTGGCCTTGGCACGTTTTGGAAAAGACGCGCGACTGGTGCGAGCGCGAAGCCGCGTGGAGAAGCGCCGTGCTCCCGTGCTGCCGTTCCTGACGCGCAACCATTTCCTGAATCGCACGTTTGGCAAAGTGCGGCACCGGACGTTGAGCCGCTTCGGCAAGACGGCGTAACTAGCGGGGCGTGGAGTACCGGCGCACCATCCAGGAAATCGGCAGACCCACGCAAACCATGTGCGTGACGATTGCGACGATAGACCGCATGAGTGTGTGCGCCGGATGCATGTTAGCTAGCGGCATCACGATCCAGTACATCACGAGATAAACGCTAAGGCCGTAGAGCACACCCGAGAGAATGGGACGCCGCGTCATCAACTCAAATTTCTGGCTCGCCGCATAGAAAACCGCCGCCGCAGACAATGCAATCAAAAAATGCAACGTCCCGCCCAGTAGAACGGCCGCCATTCCCTCTTTGAACGCCTGCGGGCCGAGCAGTCCGCTCGCAATTCCCTTCAGGATTCGCTGCGGCGTTACTCCTTGTGGAGCCCAAGTGACGAAGGCGGCCGTGATATCGAGCACGCCCGCTAACAAGCCAGCGGAAAAAATCGCCGGGAATGCGCCCGACGGATGCGCTGCGATTTGTTGCGAATTGGAGACATTCACCACATTCATCAGCAGAACCGAAATTCACAACTAATCAGCGTGCGCTTCCATTTTGGAAACAAGCAGCCGCCCCTGGCGGCTTTCCAGCTCGAGCAGCGCCTTTTTATTGGAAAGCCCGCCGCCATAGCCGACCAGGCTGCCGTTGCTGCCGATGACGCGATGGCACGGAACGATGATGGGAATCGGATTCGATCCATTGGCCAAGCCCACGGCTCGCGAGGCGTTGGGATTTCCAAGCCGGCGCGCTAGGTGGCCATACGAAGTGGTTTCGCCGTAAGGTATTGTCTGAAGCATTTGCCACACGCGAAGCTGAAAATCCGTGCCGATGAGCGACAGCGGCAGGTTGAAGTCTCTTAACTCGCCCGCAAAATAAGCACGCAACTGGCGGATTGTTTCTTTGAAGGGAGCCGCGTCTTTGCGCCAATTCGATTCTGGACGCTCGGGACGTTTGCCTGCGGCGAAACTGATCAATCGCAGCCCGCGCTCGTCGGCGGCAAGTAACGTATTGCCCAGAGGGCTTTCGTAGTAGGTGTAGCAGATATCGCTCATGGCTCACTCTCCATACTCTTTAAGCGTACCGCAAACCCGGCGCTAACTGCCATTGACGGTGCGGACGAATCCGGAATTACGTCGCGGTGGATATTGCCGCGGTGAAGTTCTAACCGGGGAGAGGACGGGATTGAACGGTTTGGTGGCGGATTCGCGCGGCGGTATTCGTGGGAGCCGCATCCGCGGTGGAAGGCAAGACCCTACTGTGGGATCGAGCCATGAGCACCGCGAGGCGATTGGTGCACCGGCAGAGCGCCCATCCAATCAGAACGCACAAGACGCAAAATGAGAAGAGTGTGAAACCAGCGAAGAAAACCACGAAAGCAGCTGCCACCTGGAAGATCGGGTTCAGGAGAACAGGAAAAGTCATCGGGAGCTGCCTTTGCGCTGTCCGGTTCATTTGCTGCGAACCAGCGGCAACACGGTAAAAGGATTTTCTGCAAAGCGGCTGGCGTGGCCTTTGTACCAAAGTTAGGCCTATCTGGTTCGTCTCAGCCATTCGCATAAGGCCTGATTCCGAGCAAGGTATTGCTGTAAACCGCATGCAAGTTTATGAGCCGCCGGCTCTTACCAGTACGGAAATTTCAAAAAGCAACTAAAGGCTTCCATTGATGTTGTTCGACGAGCACCGGCGATAGGCTTTCGCCAGCTGTATTCCGACCCACGACGGAATTTTGAACCTGCCGAAGTGAAAGGGGATGAGGATATGAGGTTACGCGCGTTGAATTTAGTCGCCGGTGCTGCGCTTCTTGCCGGAATGATTGCAGCCTGCTCGAGAACCGATACGCGTTCGCCGGCGGTGGCGGACGAGATTCGAAAGTCGCTGGATCAATCCGGGTACAAGGACGTCTCGGTGAGCCAGGACCGGGAGAAAGGTGTGGTGACTCTTGGCGGTCATGTCGCTTCCGATGGCGACAAACAACACGCGGAATCAATGGCGAAATCAATGGCGGCCGGACAGGTGGTGGCAGACGAAATCCAGGTGCTGCCAGCGGGCGCAGAAGGCGATGCAAAGGCGGTGAGTTCCGATCTGGATAAGGCCATCGACAGAAATCTAGATGCCGCGCTGATCCAGAACAAACTAAACAAAGACATCAGTTATGACGTGAAAAATGGAGTGGTGACGCTGAAGGGAAACGTGAATTCAGAAATCCGGCGTAACCAGGCGGCGTATATCGCCTCGTCGGTGCCCAACGTTCAGCAAGTGGTGAATGAGCTGCAGGTGAAGAATCAGAAAGCCAGTTCGACGAATTGAATCTTTCCGCGCCCCATGTGGGCCAAGTCTCGGGCGAAAACCAACCAAGGAGATCTTCCTATGTTGCGATGGACTTTGCTGTTTCTGCTTGTGGCGATCATTGCGGGAATATTCGGCTTTGCAGGAGTGATGGTGGCGGCCGCTGGAATCGCGAAACTTCTTTTTTATGTGTTCCTGGTTCTATTCGTGGTTTCTCTGGCCATGAGTGTTGTTAGCCGGGCGTGACGACCGAGCGCGCGAGCGACACGGTCGTGACGCGATTCAATCCAGCGAAGGATGTGTATCACCTGCTCGCCGTAGTGGTGGCGGTGGTCACGATCGCCGCGCTCTACTTCGCGAGAGTTGTTCTAATCCCGTTTGCACTAGCCATTCTCTTCACGTTCATTCTCACCCCGGTGGTACGGCTGCTCGAACGGGCGCGTCTCGGCAGAATGTTTTCGAGCCTATTGGTGGTTGTGCTCGCGCTGGGAACCTGTGCCGGACTGGGCTGGGCCGTCTCGAAACAGTTCGGGCAGGTGGTAAATGAGCTCCCAGGGTACAAGCTGAACATCAAGGAAAAATTGGCCTCGCTGCATTGGTCCGAGAGCCACATCTTACATAGCGCATCCGAGACGGTAACGGAAATCAGCAAGGACTTGGCGGCGAAGCCCGCGCCATCGTCCTCGGATTCTGCGCAATCGCTCGAAGCCACCCGTTCCGCAAAAGATCACCCGGCGACCCCGGCGCAGCCTGTTCCGGTGCAAGTGATAGCGCCGCCTTCCCTGCCGCTCGAATCCATGCAAAGCATCCTTGGACTGCTGGCGCGGGCGTTAATCGTGGTTGTGTTCGTGATTTTCATGCTGATTCGCCGTGAGGATCTGCGCAACCGATTGATTTCACTTATCGGCCACGGGCACATTCATCTGATCACGCAGACCCTCGACGAAGCCAGTTCGCGCGTCAGCAAATATCTGCTGATGCAGTTTCTTGTAAATACCGGCTACGGAATTTTTATCGGGATGGGACTTTATTTTATCGGGCTTCCGGGCGCGCTGCTTTGGGGCGTGATCGTGGGCATTTTGCGATTTCTCCCATACGTCGGGCCACCACTGGGCGGCATTATGCCTCTGCTTCTATCCATGGCTGTTTTTGACGGCTGGTCAAAGCCATTGCTGGTGCTGGGACTTTTTGTGATCACAGAACTGGCTGTATCGAATCTTGTCGAGCCGATGCTGTACGGAGTACACACGGGGATCTCCTCACTGGCCATCCTCGTAGCAGCAATCTTCTGGGTCGCGATCTGGGGTCCTATCGGGCTGGTAGTGTCGACTCCCCTGACCGTTTGTCTGCTCGTGGTTGGACGCCATGTTCCCCAACTCCGCTTTCTGCATATATTGCTGGGCGACGAACCGCCGTTGACGCCCGAGTCGCGTTTTTATCAAAGGCTCTTGGCAATGGATTACGAAGAAGCGCGCGAGGTGCTGCAAAAGTGTCTGAACGAAATGAGCCTCGAGGATCTTTATGAAAATGTGCTGATTCCGGCGCTCGGGCTGGCGGAGCAAGACCGGCACCAAAATCTTCTGCAAGATGAGAACGAAAGATTTATCAGCCAGAGTACGCGCGAGCTGATTGACGAATTGTGGGAGCCTCGTAATGGCGAAACCGTCACCGAACCCGAAGGTATTCGGGATGAAACATCCCTGAACGTCGTAACGCCGCACCCATCGCGGCCGCTCAACATTCTTTGCGTCCCGGCCCGAGATGAAGCGGACGAAATTGTGGGGACGATGCTGGCGCAACTGCTGCAGCGCGCCGGACATCAAGCCGAGTGCTTGGAGGTTGGCAGCGCCGAGCACATGCTGGCGCAGATTCCCAAGGAGAAACCGGATCTCGTGTGCATCTCGGCTTTGCCTCCCTTTGCGATACCGGCAGTTCGCGGGCTGTACGGCAGAATGCACGGGCAGAATCCAAATCAGCAAATAACGGTTGGCCTGTGGCATTTTTCCGGAGACGCGACGAAACTTGGCCGGCGGCTTGCGTTGAAAGATGATGCGCACGTATTTACCACACTAGCCGAGCTTATACGCGAGGTGCAGAAGATGTCGCTCCCGCAGTCCGTCGAGCACACGTAACTGCCGAGTTCGGTGAATGCTGCGAAATTCAAAAGTTCTTCGGTGGTCCTCGTACAGTCTTGACGGTATAGCTGCGGTAATACCGAAATCAGTAGAATTTGGGGTAACACGACCTTGATGCAGCCTGCGTTGCAGGGGTGTCAGCTTCATCGAGAATTCATTCTCCGTGAAAGCATCAACCGACGCAATCACAGTACATTGCGTTACGGCCACCGGTTGAATCCAGCTCGAGAGGAGGACTGATGCGTTATCTTCGTCTTGCCCTTTGCTTTTTGCTTTTGGGCATGCCGGTGCTATTCATGGCCGGTGCGGCTTCTGCGCAAGTCGTTATTTCCGTCGGGTTTGCACCTCCCGAATTGCCCGTGTACGAGCAGCCAATCTGTCCAGGGGATGGCTATATCTGGACGCCCGGCTACTGGGCTTGGGACGGCGACGATTACTACTGGGTGCCTGGCACGTGGGTGCTGGCGCCGGAAGTGGGTTACTTCTGGACTCCTCCGTACTGGGGCTGGGCCGGTTCTGCTTTTATTTTCCACGCAGGGTACTGGGGACCGGTGGTGGGCTTCTACGGTGGAATTAATTATGGGTTCGGCTATCTCGGCCACGGTTTTTCCGGCGGGCGCTGGGAGGGAGGACACTTCTTCTATAACACCGCCGTGTGGCACGTGAACCGGACAGAAATTCGCAACGTGTACGAGGAAAGAGTCAACGTAAGAGAAAACGTTCGAGTGAGCTACAACGGCGGCAGAGGTGGAATCGAGGCGCGGCCAACGCGTGAGGAAGAGGCTGCCGAGCACGAGCGGCATATAGGTCCCGACCAGAATCAGATCCGTCACCAGGAGGCGGCTCGCTCAAATCGCGAGTTCAAGAATTCTGTGAATCACGGAAAGCCGCCTGTGACAGCGACTCCACGAGCGGGAGAATTTAGCGGGCATGAAGCGGCGCCGGGAAGAGAAACCACGCGGGCTGAAGGTGGGCATGGGAACAACAACCCAGTGCATCCAAAAGACCTGCCTGCCTACGAACGTCCGGCAGCTCCCAATACAGGGAACACAAAATTAGATCAGAAATATCAGAAACAGCAGGAAGATATGGCCAGAAAGCAGGATCTAGAGCGGCAGAAGCTTCAACAAAGACAAGATAAGGAACATCAACAATACACAAGGCAGAACGCCAACGAGGCGAGAAATCAGCAACTTGAACAGAAGCACACTCAACAGACACAACAAATGCAACAACGGCACGTTCAGCAGCAGCAGCAAATGCAGCAACGACAGCAGCCGTCCCATCAAACATCAGGGCACCAAGAGTCAGCCCCGAAGGAAAAGCACTAGTTAGAGATAAAGAATAGAAAACGGGCGGGGTCTGCCGATCGCAGCCTCGCCCTTTTTTTTATGCCACGAAAGGCGATTAGGACGAGGACTTCTTCCGCGGAACCTTGGCGCCCTTCTTGCGAGCTTCCGAAAGTCCGATCGCGATCGCCTGTTTGCGGCTGGTTACCTTACCGCCTCTGCCGCCCTTTCCAGATCGGAGAGTTCCCCGCTTTTCGCGGTGCATGGCGCTCTCAACGCTCTTGGCCGCTGCTTTGCCGTATCGTGCCATCCCGCTTCTCCTTGTGCCTGATTTTTCAGAAACAGTTCTCTTTCCCGATCAGCGCGAACTCTTGGCGCTTTTCGCCGCATCGTCCAGCCGGTAAGAACTGGTGAATTCGTCCACCTGCTTTTCGGCAGCGTCTTTGGCGATTCCGTACCGCTCTTGAATCTTGCCCACGAGTTGTTCTCTCTTGCCGTTGATGGTGGTGAGATCGTCTTCGGTGAGCTTTCCCCACTTCTCCTTGATCTTGCCGGTTGATTGCTTCCACTTGCCTTGAATTTGGTCCCAGTTCATTTTGCTCTCCTGGAGTTAGATGACAGCGTCTTGATAATGCATAGAAAGGTGCTGCGGCGGAATACAGCGCACCGTGTAAGTAGGATAACGATGAGCCGTATCTTCAGCTTCTCGAAATTGGAGTCTGGAAAATTCCGGTGGCGCGTCGAGGCTTTACGGGCTCAGAGTGCCTTCACGCCGTGCTTGAAGGATGGCTAAGGCAACTGTGTCTAGTGGTTACAGGAATTGCTTGATGGTTGAGGTTACGCGCTGCGCTAGTCTGGCGCTGCATTCAAAATCTCAGGGACAACCCTTCAGGAGTTTTGTCATGGTGGAAACCAATTTGAAGTCGGTTTTTGTGGATGAACTGCGCGATCTGTACAGCGCGGAGCAGCAGTTGATTAAGGCATTACCGAAAATGGCGAAGGCTGCCACTTCAGAGGAGCTGCGAAAGGGCTTCGAAGAACATCTCGAGCAAACGAAAGAGCATGCCACCCGCATTGAAAAGATTTTCAGTGGATTGGGCGAGCCGGTAAAAGGCAAGAAGTGCAAAGGCATGGAAGGGATCGTGGCGGAGGGTGCCGAAGTGATGTCGGAAGACTACCAAGGAGCCGTGATGGATGCAGCGATCATTTCCGCCGCGCAGAGAGTGGAGCACTATGAAATCGCGGCATACGGGGCTGTTCATGCCTATGCGGAGCTGATGGGCGAGAGCGACGCAGCGTCGCTGCTCGAACAGACGCTCGAAGAAGAAAAAGAGACCGATCAGAAGCTGACCGATCTTTCGAAGCAGATCAATTCCGAGGCATATCAAGGCGGAGTTGCTGAGAAGACGGACGAGATGAAACCGAAGCAGCGGGCCGCCAAGGCGGGGTCGAATCGCTAATTCTCGGTGCAGGGGGCGAAGGATCGAATAGGCATCCTTCTCCCCAGGGCGCAGATGGAAGGGTGCCCTTCTTTGTTCATTTTCTTAGTGGCGAAATTGGTTTCGTTATATTCATGCTTTTGACGTTTTTCTTATAGGCAGACTGTAGTTAGTTTAGTTAACGGATTCGGCTAGAGAATTAGGTCGAACGGATGGCGCGCGTTGGCGTGGTTTCTCGCAACGCCTTCCGTTCAAGTAGCTTAGGATGGGAAGCCGCAGGCCCCGGGGATGAAAGTTCGCGCTAATCCGAGAGTAACTACATCGTGGCGGATGGAAAAATACGGGAAACAGGTTGCAGAACCGCAGGATCAGGGAGAATAGAATCAAATAGCGTGGAAAAGAAGATGATGGCTAGTTTGCGGATTTTAATTGTCGACGACGAAAAAGCGGTGCGAACGGCACTGGGAAGGCTGTTGCGGACGCGTGGGGGGTGGGTGGTAGTTGGCGAGGCGGCCGACGGAGCCGAGGCTATCGGCAAAGCGAAGGAGCTGAAGCCGGATGTGGTGATTATGGATGTAACACTACCGGAACTCAACGGGTTGGCGGCCACCCCGGAAATCAAGAAGGCCATCCCGAGCGCTGAAATATTGATATTCACGCAGCACGAATCCTCTCAGATTATCCGCGAGGCTCGAAACGCGGGAGCCAGCGGCTACTTATTGAAGTCCCAGGCGAATTGGCTTGTGACCGCGTTAGAGGCGATTGGGCAACACAAGCCGTTCTTCGGCGGCAAGAACCTATCGGAAGCTCGCTAGAGATTACTGTCCCGCTAGCTAATTCCTCCGCAGGCACGTATCCTCATCCGGAGCTATTCCGTCGACTTGGGAGGCGGCTGCCTGCCGTCAATCCTGATGAACACCGGTGAACGAAACGTGAAGGCCATCGAATCCAGAGATTATGCGGAGACGATGGCCGAAACAATTCGGGAGTCCGTTCTAATTCTCGATGAGGACTTGCGAATCATTTCCGCAAATCGAGCCTTCCTGGAGACATTCGGAGTTACGCGCCACGAGATCGAAAACCGCCTGTTAAGCGAATTCAGCGGCGGGGAATGCAACCTATCCGAGCTGCTGTCGTCGCTCAGGAACGTTGTTCGACAAAAAACCGAATTGAGAAATTATGAGATCAGCCGCGATTTTCCAGGGGCGGGACTGAGGTTTCTTGTTTTGAATGCCCGGCAAGTGGCGAGCCAGGACAACTCGGGGCGATGGATACTTCTTGCCATCGACGATCGAACGGAAGAGCGCCGCACAATCGAGGATCTAAGAAACCAGACGGAACTATTGCAACTCGCCCACGACGCGATCATGGTTCGCGATGTAAATAGCGTAATCCTATTCTGGAATCGCGGGGCGCAGGAGACTTACGGCTGGTCCGCTGCGGAAGCCTGCGGGAACATCTCGCACCAATTTCTGAGCACCGAATTTGCCGAACCATTCGAGCAGTGGCAGGAAAAACTGTTCAGTCGAGGATGCTGGGAAGGCGAGTTGGTTCACCTCAGGAAGGATGGCAGGCGGATCCAAGTAGCCAGCCGCCAGGTGTTGCAGCACGATCAGAAAGGACGGACGATCGGCGTCCTCGAAATTAACAGAGATATCACTTCGCGCAAGGATGCCGAAGAGGCGCTGCGCAATCTTTCCGGCCGATTGCTCCAACTGCAAGATGAGGAACGCCGGCGCATTGCGCGGGAGCTGCACGACAGCACCGGGCAGAGCCTGGCTGCGCTGGTGATTCATCTTTCGGCGGTCAGCGCAAGGATTGCAGAAATCGACTCAACCGCCGCAGAAATGCTGCGTGAAGCGATCGATCTATCGCAGAAAGCTTCCGACGAAACTCGCACGCTGTCGTATCTATTGTATCCTCCGACGCTCGATCACGCGGGGCTGAGGTCTGCGTTGGAGTGGTACATCGATGGTTTCACGCAACGCAGCAAGGTGAAAGTCGATTTTGAAATTTCAATCGGCCAAGAACGGCTCCCGGAAATCGTGGAAAGAACTCTCTTCCGAGTTGTACAGGAGAGCTTGACGAACATATTTCGCCACTCAGGAAGCGACACGGCCAGTGTCCGAATCAGCCGGCAACCGGGCATGGTCCGTTTGGAAGTGGCAGACAACGGCAAGGGAATCCCGGATCACGTCTTGGCAGCGCTGAACAGCAGTGGAGGAGGGCAGCTGGGCGTAGGCATTCGAGGAATGAGGGAGCGAATCAGGCAGCTGGGTGGCTGGCTGCAGGTGAGGTCTCGGCCCGACGGAACGACGATTGTCTCGAGCCTGCCCGTGGAATAAGCCTGTTACAAATCCCTGGGTAACCGTAAGTGGCTTAAATTCTGTCAAAATTACAGGGTTTTACCTAGGAGTACTAAGGGATGCTTCCGATAGGCCGTGCGCCGGAAGCGAACTAAGGTACGTATGGGGTTCTTGGCAGTTTAGCGCGGGCATTGTTCTTAGAAATTACTCGCTTGCTCAACCTGATCGCCGGCCTCTTGTACAATTTAACAGGGAATCTTGCTGTAGGAGCAAACAATGATCAAAGCTCTCCGAATCTTAATCGCCGACGACCACGATCTTATGCGGCGCGGCATTAAAGGCATGTTGCAATCGCATCCGGGATGGGAAATCTGTGGAGAGGCGCACACAGGGCGGGAAGCCGTGACCAAGGCGCAGGAATTGAAGCCGGATATCGCGATTCTGGATATCAGCATGCCCGATCTGAACGGCGTGGATGCAGCGCGCAGGATTCGCAAAGAGTCACCAAGCACGGAGATACTAATTTTGTCTGTACATTACTCCGACCAGCTGATCCGAGATATTTTGGAGGCCGGGGTTCGCGGTTACATCGTAAAGTCCGACTCTGATCGAGATTTGATCATTGCGGTGGAAACACTGGCGAATCACAAACCGTTTTTGACCCCGCGGGCAACCGAAGTAATGCTGACGAATTTCAAGGAAGGCCGGATGCGCTCGGAACTTCCGACGTCATTGCGGGACCGGCTAACTTCGCGGGAGCGGGAAATTGTCCAACTGCTCGCAGAGGGAAAGAGCAGCAAGGAAGTGGCATCGTCGCTTTGTATCAGCGTAAAAACAGCCGAAACGCACCGCGCCAATATCATGCGCAAGCTTCAGCTGCACACGGTGAGCGAACTGGTCCGCTACGCTGTGCGAAATCAGATTGTCGAAGCTTAATTGACCCCTGCTGCGCTGACGGGCAAAGATTAAATTCACACACCAACCTTCAGATGAGATGGCGTATTTGAGTGTGTGCAACTCTTCAAAGTTCGCCCTTAGGACTCGCTACAGGAAGTTCCTAATTTTCCTAACGCCAAGTCCGTATTGTTAATGGAAATTGATTCCAGGATAATGACGGTACGGAAGGAGGATGAGATTCGGTGACCTTGTGAAAATCAAGGTTGGAGGGCTGGGCCGATTTTCATCCTTCTTCTCGTCCCAACAGAAAGGCAGTTGCTATGAATCAGGTAAGAGCCGCGAATGGCAGTGCGAATGGTGTGTCGCGGCGCGAAACAGCCGAGATGGTGGAACCATCTCTGGCTCATCTGACGGTATTGGTAGCGACCGCGGAACCGGCAATTAGTGCCAATATGCGCGAGCTTCTTCACGAGTATAAGCTGAAGACGATTTGGGCGCGTGGCGTGGATGAGGTCCGATCGGCACTCTCCAGAGAAAGCGTGGACGCGTGCTTCTGTGGCTTCTGGCTGATCGACGGGACCTACCGGGATGTAGTAAGGCATCTCAAGCGGCCGCCGGCCGAGATTCCGGCTATCGTAGTGTGCTCGCCGTCTTGTCCCGAAGAATATCGGGAATATCTGGCGGCATTGAAATTGCGAGCCTTCGATTTTCTTTGCCACCCATATCGTAGGGTGGACTTGGAGCGAATTCTGCGAGCGACGCTTTCGAAACGCGGCCCGTCCGTTCGGGGAGCAGGAGCCCAGGATTCAGCACCGATGGTGCGACCGGATTTGCGCAAGGCGGGATAAGGCGCCTGCATGATTCGCGCGTCGGGTAACCAATGCGTTCGACGCATTCCCCAGGCTTGGTAAGGCGGAGATCTTCCGGCCGTGATCAACAGTTCTTCCTTGTAATTTGCCGTCTCGTTCACCGCGAGGATCAAAAATAGAGAGCGCCAGCGCTCCGATAAGTGGCGAGAGTGTGCGCCGGCTGCTGTGCTCTTTTTCCGGTACACGATTACCTTCGCCAATTCTCACGTACGCACTAGCTCTTTCTCTTGCACAGAAGTAATTTGTAGTAAGAAGGAATCATGTCTCAGCCGCCGCTAGTAGTGTTTCCTGAGCACGAGGAACCGATCCGCGCCGAACTGTTCAGCGTGGAACGACTGGAGCAGCATGCCGAGTCGCTGGCGGCTGCTCAGACAGTAACGGAAACCGCGGGCGAAGGCCGTCTCTTGCTTCCGCGCGTACTAGAGAACGGCCGCGTTCTGCTTGAATATTACCAGGCGACCGCCAGAGCGATTTCCCGCGAGCAAACCATCACTCCGGCCGCGGAATGGCTGGTTGACAATTTCTACATCGTCGAAGAGCAACTACGCGAAATACGCGACGATTTGCCTCCCGGATATTATCGAAAACTTCCCAAACTCTCCGCCGGCCATCTAGAAGGCTATCCGCGCGTGTATGGGGTCGCGTGGGCGTATGTGGCTCATACCGACAGTCGATTCGATCCCGAAATTTTGCGGCGATTTATTGCGGCGTACCAGCGAACTCAACCGCTCACGATCGGGGAGCTTTGGGCGGTGGCGATCACTTTACGGGTGGTGCTGGTAGAGAATCTGCGCAGAGTTTCGGAACGAATCGTGAGGAGCCGGGCCGCGCGTGAGGAAGCGGACCGGATTGCGGACAGCCTTCTAGGCACCGGCGCGCCTGCGCCGATAGCGCCCGCGGCTGTGTTGCGAAGCCTCGAAAGCAAGCCTTTGGATCGAGCCTTCGCGGTGCAGCTTGTCCAGCGGTTGCGCGACCTTGACCCGCGGGTTGGACCGATTTTGCTGTGGCTCGACGAGCGCCTTTCCGCCCAAGGCTCTTCGGCTGACGAAGTGGTTCGTGCAGAACACCAAGAACAGGCCGCGATGAGCGTGACGGTCCGCAACATCATCACGAGCATGCGGCTCACTTCGGCATTCGATTGGCAGACATTTTTTGAAAGCGTCAGCATCGTGGATGAAATTCTGCGAGAAGGAAGCAATTTTGGCGGGATGGATTTTGAAACGCGGGACCAGTACCGCCACGCGATTGAAGACCTGTCGCGCGGATCGCGCTTTTCGGAGATTGAAGTGGCTGGCCGCGCCGTGCAACGGGCGAAAACGGGAAGCGCGGAGGCGCAGCACAATGGCCAGCACGGCGATCAGAAAAAATCCGATCCAGGGTTTTATCTCATTTCGCACGGCCGCTTGCCGTTCGAACGAGAGCTAAATTTCAAGCTGCCATGGAGACGCTGGGTTTTACGCCTTTACGTGCGAGGGGCTGTTCCGGGTTACCTGAGCACTATCGCCCTGTTGACAGCAATTATCGCGGCCATTCCTGCGATTCACGCTCAAGAATCAGGCCTAAGCACAAAATATCTTGTGCTGTTTTGTCTGCTGGCAATAGTTCCGGCTTCGGATTTGGCAATCGCCCTTATTAACCGGATTGTCACGGATTTACTGGGCCCTCGCGCTCTCCCGCGCATGGAATTTCGTGCTGGAGTTCCGGCTGATTTTCGTACGGTCGTGGCGGTGCCAACACTCCTGTCCTCGCAGGAATTCCTAAAAGAACAGGTAGAGCGATTGGAGATTCACTATCTGGCGAATCCGGATGGCGATCTTCGATTTGCGCTGCTGTCCGATTGGGCCGATTCTCCCACCGAGACGGAACCGGGAGATGAAGAGCTGCTGATGGCTGCGTACGAGGGAATCTCAGCGCTGAACCAGCGGTATGGTCCAGTGGAGGGCGGAGGCAAACGCTTTCTCCTGTTTCATCGCAAGCGCCTTTGGAACGAGATCGAGCAGAAATGGATGGGGTGGGAGCGGAAACGCGGAAAACTGCATGAGCTGAACCAATTCTTGCGCGGTTCTACTGTGACGTCTTTCATAGCGGCCGGCGGGCAGGCACCCGAGATGGTGCCCGGTGTTCGTTACGTGATTACGCTGGACGCCGACACGCGGCTGCCTCGCGGGGCCGTGGCGCGTTTGGTTGGCACGATGGCCCATGCATTGAACCGCCCGCAGTTCAGCCCGGCCGATGGAAGGGTGATAGATGGTTACGGGCTCGTGCAGCCGCGAATTACTCCTTCGCTGCCGACGAAACGAGAAGGGTCACTTTTCCAGAGAGTTTTTTCAGGACCAAGCGGTATTGATCCCTATGCATCCGCTGTTTCGGACGTATATCAGGATCTTTTTCGAGAGGGTTCCTACACCGGCAAAGGAATTTACGACATTGATGCGTTCGAAGCGGCACTGGCCGGGAAAGTGCGCGACAACACTCTCTTGAGCCACGATCTTTTCGAAGGCATTTTTGCAAGGACCGCGCTGGCGACGGATATAGAACTTTTTGACGAATTTCCGTCGCACTATGAGGCATTCGCGGCCCGGCACCAACGCTGGGCGCGTGGCGACTGGCAGTTGCTGCCTTGGATTCTCGGACTTCGCAATGCGGCCGCGGAAAAGAGCGCCAAGGTGCGCATTCCCGCCCTAGGCCGCTGGAAGATGATCGACAATCTGCGGCGCACGCTTTCGGCGCCTGCGATGTTTCTGACGCTCCTCGCAGGCTGGCTGATTCCTGAAGTCTCGCCCTGGATCTGGACTGCATTCATCCTGGCGACGATCTCAATTCCCGCTTTCATCCCGTTTTTGACGGGGCTAAACACGCGTCTGAGTGGAATCTCGAAACGCAGCCATTTTCGCGATGTTGTCTCCGATTTCCTGCTAGGCTCCGCTCAAACCGCTTTGACGATCATCTTTCTCGCTTATCAGACCTGGCTTATGTTGGACGCGATTGGCCGTACCCTTGGCCGCTTGTTCATCACCCGAAAACACCTTCTGGAATGGGTGACGGCCGCTCACGCCAAGCGCGCAGTGGATTTGAATCTCCAAGCAATTTTCGGGCGGATGAAGGGCAGCGTGATCCTGGCCGCGGGAGCTTTCACGATCGTCGAACTGGCGCACCGCTCGGCGCTTTCCGCAGCACTTCCGTTCATAATTGTGTGGGCTGCCGCGCCAGCCGTGGCCTGGTGGATCAGCCTTCCCCCGAAGCCGCCTCGATTAGAAGGGCTCTCCGAAATTGGGGTGCAAACGCTCCGGGCCATTTCACGCAGAACGTGGCGATTCTTCGAGACGTTCGTTTCAGCGGCCGACCATGTTCTTCCGCCGGACAATTTTCAAGAGGATCCCAGGGCCGTGGTGGCTCACCGTACTTCGCCCACGAACGTGGGCCTATATCTTCTCTCCACGCTTGCCGCATGCGATTTTGGCTGGATTGGCGCACGCGATTCTGTGGACCGATGGGAAGCAACGCTCCAGACGATGGGCGAGATGGAGCGATTTCGCGGCCACTTTTACAATTGGTACGATACACGGGATCTCCGTCCGCTTGATCCCAAATATGTTTCGACTGTTGACAGCGGAAACATTGCCGGGCATCTGCTGGCGCTCGGCAACGGGTGCCGCGAATTGATCCGGAGTTCCTCATCTCAGGCGCGGTTTCTGGAAGGATTGAACGATTCGCTTGTTCTCTTGCGAGAAGCGCTGTCGAAGAGCACGGATATTCGCCGCACGCAGACAGTCACGCAGAGGCACCTCGCCAACGCGGTCGATGCCCTGGCACCCCTTCTGGGCCAGCCTCCCATTGACGCGCGGGACTGGGCGGCCCGCCTCGTTGACTTGCGCGAGCAGGCGCGCAACCTCGCGGATATTGCGCAGACGCTGGTGCAAGAACGCGGCGATCCAACTGATGCGGATTTACGAACGTGGGCAGCGGCTATATTAGCGTCCATTGAGAGCCATTATCGGGATGCGAGGATTGTGATTCCCTGGCTGCGGCTGGAGGCGAGGGAAATTGTAGCGATGGCGCACCGGTTTCAGGATGATGCGCCGATATGGGCGGCGATCGAGCCATTCTTCACGGTTCTTCCAACGCTGGAGACGGCGCCAGAGAGATTTCAAGCATCCGTTCGCGAACTTGCTGCGCTTCGCATGAGAATGGAGTCCGACCCGGACAAAAATTCGAATGTGTTGGGCCGGATTGACGCACTGGTTGACGTCTTCGAGGAATCTTCTAATGAGTCCGCAGAACTTTGCCAGCGGCTGCAAGATATCGCTGCGCTGTGCAAGCGATTCTTCGACGAAATGGATTTCAGTTTTCTCTTTGATCCATCGCGAAAACTTTTTTCCATCGGATATCGAGCGGGCGAAGGAAGCCCGGACGCCAGTTGCTACGATTTGCTCGCTTCAGAGGCTCGCTTGGCGAGCTTTATCGCTATTGCGAAAGGCGACGTGCCTTCGTCGCATTGGTTTCATCTTGGCCGCGCCCTGACGCCGGTGGGACGCGGTTCCGCGCTCGTTTCGTGGTCCGGCTCGATGTTTGAGTACTTGATGCCAGGGTTGGTGATGCGATCGCCGGCTGAAAGCATTCTCAGCCAGACGGATGCGCATGTGGTGTTTCGCCAGATCGAATATGGTGCGGAGCGCGGGGTTCCGTGGGGGGTATCGGAATCCGCCTACTACGCGCGCGATATCGACTTCACGTATCAGTATTCGAGTTTTGGAGTACCTGGGCTGGGACTTAAGCGCGGTCTGAGCCAAGATCTCGTGATCGCGCCGTACGCGACCGCTCTCGCGGCGATGGTTGAACCTAACGCGGCTGTGGAGAACCTTGAGGTTCTTGCCCGTGCCGGTGGGCTCGGCGCTTATGGCTTCTATGAAGCGCTCGACTATACGAGTAGCCGGCTGCCGGAGGGGAAGGACGTCGGCGTGGTGCGCGCTTTCATGGCGCACCATCAGGGAATGTCGTTGGTGGCTTATGCGAATGCTCTGCGGGAAGGGGTGATGCGCAGCCGCTTCCATTTCGAGCCGATCGTGCAGGCCACGGAACTATTGCTGCAAGAGCGGACGCCGCGTGACGTGCTCGTGGCGCGGCCGCGTGCTGAAGAGGTTTCGGCAACGGCACAGGTTCGCGAACTGATTCCGCCCGTGGTGCGGCGATTCCGCACACCGCATGATGCGACTCCGAGGACGCAACTACTTTCAAATGGCCGTTACGCGGTGATGCTCACAGCGGCCGGGTCGGGATACAGCCGCTGGCGCGATATTGCGATTACTCGCTGGCGAGAGGACCTGACGCGCGATTGCTGGGGAACGTACATTTTTCTTCGCGATGAGCAGACCGGCGCCGTGTGGTCCGCAGGCTATCAACCATGCGGTGTGGAACCTGATTCTTACGAAGCGGTTTTCTATGAAGATCACGCTGAGATCAAGCGACGCGACCGAGCTCTAAGTACGGCCCTTGAAGTGGTCGTATCGTCGGAAGACGATGCCGAAGTCCGCCGGGTGTCCATCACGAATCTGGGTGTGCGTACGCGCGACATTCAGGTGACTTCATTTGCGGAGTTGTCGCTTACCGCGCAGGCTGCAGACGTGGCGCACCCAGCATTTGCGAACCTTTTCGTGGAAACGGAGTTTGTCTCCGATGTGGCAGCGATCGTCGCCACGCGGCGCAAGCGCTCCGATGATGACCCATCCGTATGGTTGGCGCATGTGGTTGCGTCGGAAGGTGAGACGGCCGGCGAATTGCAGTATGAGACCGACCGCGCAAAATTTCTTGGCCGTACGCGGAGTTCAAGAGATCCGATTTCGGTTGTGGACGGCCGGCCACTTTCGAATACGGCTGGTCCCGTGCTCGATCCAGCGATGTCGCTCAGGATCAGCGTGCATATTCCGCCGGGCAAGACCGCGCACGTTATCTACTCGACGGTCGTTGCCTCCACACGCGAAGAGGTCCTGGAGCTGGCGGATAAACATCGCGACCCCAGGACCTACGAACGATCTCGAACACTAGCCTGGACGCAAGCCCAAGTGCAGCTTCAGCACCTGGGAATCAGCCCGGACGAAGCCCATCTTTTCCAAAGGCTCGCGAACGCCGTGCTTTACTCCGATGCGTCACTGCGACCGCCTCCAGATGTATTGAGCGCGACTTCTCTGGGAAGGTCCACATTGTGGGCGCAAGGAATCTCAGGGGACCTGCCGATCGTGCTGGCGCGCATCGACGATACGGACGATTTTGATCTCATACGGCAATTGTTGCGGGCGCACGAATACTGGCGCATGAAGCAACTGTCGGCCGACGTGGTGATAATTAATGAAAGGGCCGCGTCGTACGTTCAGGAATTACAAGGCTCACTCGAGGCTCTCGTGCGTGGGAGCCAGTTAAGGCTTTCGCCTGACACGAGTTCAGCAAGCGGGAAGATTTTTTTATTGCGCGGCGACTTGCTGACTGGGGCGGCGCGCGCGCAGCTGCAAGTGATTGCGCGCGTGGTGCTGCTCAGCCGGCGCGGCACGCTCGCTGAGCAGATTTCGAGAGTGCAAGCGCGCGAAGCGGGTCTTCTTTCGCCGGCCAGGATCAACCGTCCCAGCAAGTACGCGGAGACTCCTGCGCCCCGCGAGCGGCTGCAGTTTTTCAATGGATTCGGCGGCTTCAGCGAAGATGGGCGCGAGTATGTCACGGTACTCGATGCGGCGTTGCGAACGCCCGAGCCGTGGATCAACGTCATCGCGAATCCCACGTTCGGATTTCTCGCATCAGAGTCGGGCGCCGGATTTACGTGGGCGGTCAACAGCCACGAAAATCAGCTCACGCCGTGGTCCAACGATCACGTTATCGACCCGCCGGGCGAAGCGATTTACATCCGCGACGAAAACACGGGCGAGGTTTGGTGCCCGACGGCGCTGCCGATTCGCGACGATACGGGCACATACGTGGCGCGGCATGGGCAGGGTTATACGCGTTTCCAGCATGAATCACATGGCGTCGCGCACGAGTTGGTGCAATTTGTTCCTCCCGATGATCCGATCAAAATCTCGCGCCTTACCTTGCAAAATACTTCAGGCCGTGCGCGGCGTCTTTCGGTGACCTCTTATGCCGAGTGGGTGCTCGGAAGCTCACGCAATGCCACAGCGCCCTACATCATCACCGAAATTGATGCGTCGACGGGCGCACTGATTGCACGCAGTGCCTGGGCGGGCGAATTCGGAGGCCGCATCGCATTTGCGGACCTCTGCGGGCGGCAGACTTCCTATACAGGAGACCGCTCGGAATTCCTCGGGCGGAATGGCGGGCCGGACCGGCCCGCCGCGCTCGAGCGAAGCGGATCATTTTCCCAAAGGGTTGGCGCTGGACTTGATCCCTGTGCTGCGCTTCAAACCATCGTTGAATTGAAGCCTGGGGGGCGCGCAGAATTTGTTTTCTTGCTAGGCGAAGCTGAAAACATAGAACAGGCGCGCGATTTGATCAAACGCTCTCGGGGTGCCGACTTTGACCAGGTCTTAAATGATGTTAAGCGCCGCTGGGACGATCTTCTGGGAACCGTCCAGGTGGCGACACCCGACTCGGGCATGGACCTGATGCTGAATCGGTGGCTGCTTTACCAGACACTGAGTTGCCGCGTGTGGGGGCGGGCGGCGTTTTATCAATTGAGCGGCGCGTACGGTTTTCGCGATCAGCTTCAGGATGTGATCGCTCTGAGCGTAGCGAAACGAAGTGTGGCGCGCGAGCATTTGCTACGCGCGGCAGCGCGGCAGTTTGTTGAAGGCGACGTCCAGCACTGGTGGCACCCGCCTTCGGGCCGCGGAATTCGCACGCGCATGTCCGACGATTTGCTTTGGCTTCCTTACGCGGTTATCCAGTTCATCGAGACGACTGGCGATATGGCCATTCTCGAAGAAGTGATTCCCTTTCTTGAAGGGGACACTTTGGCAGAGGGTCAGAAGGAATCCTACTTCGAACCCCGAATCTCAGAGACCCGTGCCACTCTCTTCGAACACTGCGCGCGCGCGCTGGATCTAAGACTCGCTGTTGGAGTGCACGGCCTGCCATTGATGGGTACCGGCGATTGGAACGATGGCATGAACCGCGTTGGTCAAGACGGAAAAGGCGAAAGTGTGTGGCTTGGCTGGTTCCTGCATACGGTTCTTTGGGAGTTTGCCAAGATCGCGGATGCGCGCGGGGAGGGCAAGCGTGCAGAAGCGTGGCGGCTGCACGTGAGTGCGTTGAAAGCAGCGCTCGAACGCGAAGGATGGGACGGTGACTGGTACCGGCGAGCCTATTTCGACGATGGAACGCCACTTGGCTCCGCGCAGAATACGGAGTGTCGAATCGATTCGATCGCGCAGAGCTGGGGAATCATAAGCGGAGCTGCTGAACCGGGGCGTGGGGCGCGTGCAATGGCAGCAGCTGACAAGCAACTGGTCCGAGCGAATGACGGCGTGATACTTCTCCTGACGCCGCCTTTCAATCGTACGGAGCATGACCCCGGCTATATCAAGGGGTATTTGCCGGGGATTCGAGAAAATGGTGGACAGTACAGTCATGCGGCGACGTGGATGTTAATCGCATTCGCAGCATTGAATGATGGCGACAAAGCCGCCGAGCTTTTTCGCATTATCAGCCCGATTTCTCACACGAGCTCGCGCGCGGGGGTGCAGAAATACAAGGTTGAGCCGTATGTGGTAGCCGGGGATATTTATGCGGAGCCGCCACATGTGGGGCGTGGCGGCTGGACATGGTACACGGGTTCGGCCGGCTGGCTTTATAGTGCAGGCCTCGAATGGATTCTTGGATTCCGTCTCCGCGGGATGACGCTTTCGATCGACCCTTGTATTCCGCGAAACTGGCCCGCCTATTCCGTCGAATTCAAATACCACTCAGCGGTTTACAAAATCAAAGTAGAAAATCCCTCAGGCGTTAGTCGCGGGGTGGCGCTTACGGAACTCGATGGAAAATTGCAGGCCCGGCCGATGAATATTCCGCTCGTAGATGACGGAGCGATACATCGAATTCGCATCGTGTTGGGTTAGCGAACGGTGGTTGCAGCCCTTCAATGCTACTCAACACCGATGCGCTAAGCCTCTTTTGCGCCGACCATCAAGAGCACGACGCCGCCAACGAGAGCGATCCCACCAAAGATCGGCGGTAGCGGAATTGTCTTGTGTTCCGTCTTGGTGGCTTGAATAGGCCCGACATCAAAAACTTTTTTGTGCGTTGTATAGGTGATCCCTTGGTAGGCGAAGGTGATCACGCCCAACACGATCAATACAAGCCCCGCCAGTGAAGCTGGTTTCACAGTGTGCCTCCTTCAGGTTTGTCACTCAGTGCACGAAGATCTTTCCACTGCAACAATTCTGCGGTGACCCAGCTAAAGCTCCCATACATTTTTGAGCCTAAGCGCATAAAAGATTTCCTGTAGGGCTTTCGATTTTTGAGATGCGGATCTCCGTTGCGTTTCTCGCTTACGAAATTCTACCGCGCACTCGGCAGCAATCTACGCCGTTCTATGTATGGTAGATGGGAGTTACTCGCAATAACCTCCTTTGCAGCCAAGACCAAGCTAGAACTCAGCCAATAGAGACGTGAGGCCGCAACCAGAGTCAGGCAGCAAGAAAGAGTAACTACAGGAGCTGAAATCGAAATGATTTGCATACCCAGAATGGCGAAGAGCTTTCCATTGTTGGCGGGGTTGGTGCTCGGAATGTGGCTGGCCGCCAGTCCACAGATCCAAGCGCAGAACGCGCCGGACAACACCAAAAATAATCAGGGCGATGCCAAAAAGGGCGCCACTACGGCGGACCAACAGAAGATGAACTCTGCCGACCATAACATCACCAAGGAAATTCGCAGTTCCATCGTGAAAGACAAGTCGCTTTCGACCTACGCGCACAACATCAAAATCATCACGCAAGACGGCAAAGTCACGCTGAAAGGTCCGGTTCGTTCTGAAGAGGAGAAAGCAAGCATTGAATCAAAGGCGGTGGCAATCGCAGGGCAGAACAACGTGACAAACCAGCTCGAAGTGGCTCCCCCAAAGCAATCGCAGTAAGAAGAGCTGTCTGAACACAACCGAATTCCACAAAGGAGTCAAGGATATGTCAGGGAAAAAGACGGCTGTATTCGGAATCTATTCAAGCTTGCCAAGCGCAGACAATGCGACAGATACATTTGTAAAATCCGGATTTCCAGCAGCTGACATTTCGGCATTGCTTCCCGACAATCTCGGCGGCAAAGAAATTGGAACTCAGAAAGCCACGAAAGCCCCGGAAGGAGCGGCTGCGGGGGCCGGTTCCGGCGCGGTGCTAGGCGGCGCGCTCGGACTGCTCGCCGGAATTGGCGCATTGGCGATACCGGGCGTCGGTCCGTTTATCGCGGCCGGTCCTATCATGGCAGCTCTCGCGGGAGTAGGAGTGGGAGGAGCTGTGGGTGGGTTTACGGGCGCTCTGATTGGACTGGGAATTCCGGAGTATGAAGCAAAACGTTACGAAGGACGCATCCAGAAAGGCGGAATCCTTTTGTCGGTTCATTGCGACACGTCTGACGAGGTGAAGCGAGCCAAGGAGATCATGAAAAGCACGGGCGCAGAAGACATCTCTTCCACTGGAGAATCGTCGTCAGACTATCCGTCCGGCGAGCCGCAAGTGCGGCGCACATCCTCGGGAAGTAAAAGCTAACGTAATACAAGGCGAGGAGGCTTGCTGTTATCCTCCTCTTTTTATCTCGACCCTGCGACTCCGAATTATCTTCGACGAGCTGAATTCAATCGCCAGCCCATCGGTGCGTCACAAATGATTGCCGGTCGGCTCTTATCCCCGTGTCTTTTCTCTTCGCCCCAACTTGTCTGAGTCGCGAAAAGGCCAATAGAAACCTCCCAAATACACTAATCACTGTAGGTAGGTCCGAGTAGCTTTGTGATAAGAACTACCATTCGTGGTCCAGACTTACTATCGAAATGAAGAACTTCCGCTCGTAGTTGCATGCAGCGGCTGGCCACACCAAATGCAAACATCAGAGTGCGCATGACGCATGACCCACCGCATTGCAGCGACGGAATTCAAAATAGATCGCTTCTAATGTTCCTCAGTTGGGAGAGGAAATATGAAAAGAACTGACCCTGCCAAGACAGCGGCCACCATGATGGTTGAGGCCGAGCCTTTAGCAAAAAGTGCAAAAAGCAATGGACAGGCTGCGGCCGGCGAAGAACTTGTGGCCGCCAACATGAGCGTTATTCTCGCGAGCCTTCAGACGATGCGCGACGGAGATTTTTCCGTTCGACTGCCGGGAAATTGGGCCGGCCTTCCAGGCAAGATCGCAGACACATTCAACGAAATTGTCGCGGCGAACCAGCAGATGGCGAAGGAATTAAAACGCGTGGGACAAGTGGTGGGCAAGGAAGGACGCACCCGAGAGCGAATGCGATTTCATCTTCCCAAGGCTGCTTGGGGGGAAATGGAAGTTTCCGTCAACACGCTTGTGGACGACTTGTTGCGCCCTACAACGGAAGTGACGCGCGCGATCGGAGCTGTGGCGAAAGGTAATCTGACGCAAACGGTGCAACTCGACGTCGACGGCCGGCCACTCGAGGGCGAGTTCCTTCGTTCTGCCACGATCGTAAATACGATGATTCAGCAGCTCGGCGTTTTCACTTCGGAAGTGACACGCGTGGCTCGCGAAGTGGGAACGGATGGGAAACTTGGCGGACAGGCGCAAGTGCCGGGCGTAGCGGGCACGTGGAAGGATCTCACGGACTCCGTTAACTCCATGGCCAGCAACTTGACGGGCCAGGTGCGAAACATTGCAGAAGTTGCGACCGCTGTAGCGAGCGGCGACCTTTCGCGCAAAATTACCGTGGACGTCCGCGGCGAAATCTTGCAGCTGAAGGAAGCCATCAACACTATGGTGGACCAGTTGCGGTCGTTCGCATCGGAAGTGACGCGTGTGGCACGCGAAGTCGGCACCGACGGAAAGCTGGGCGGGCAGGCGATTGTGCCTGGCGTGGCGGGCACCTGGAAGGACCTCACTGACTCCGTCAACGCGATGGCCGGCAACTTGACCGCGCAGGTGCGCAACATTGCGGAAGTGACCACGGCCGTAGCGCGCGGCGACTTGTCACGCAAAATCACGGTGGACGTGAAGGGTGAAATCCTCGCGTTGAAAGACACGATCAACACGATGGTGGACCAGCTGAATGCGTTCGCTGGAGAAGTGACGCGCGTGGCGCGTGAAGTGGGTACGGAAGGAAAACTGGGCGGGCAGGCGCAGGTACCTGGCGTCGGCGGCACCTGGAAGGACTTGACGGATAACGTGAACTTCATGGCCAGCAACTTGACCGGCCAGGTGCGCAACATCGCGGAAGTAGCGACCGCCATTGCGACTGGTGACCTCTCGCGCAAGATTACAGTGGACGTCCGCGGAGAAATCCTGCAGCTGAAAGAAACGCTCAATACGATGGTAGACCAGTTGAACCGGTTCGCCGGCGAAGTCACGCGTGTGGCGCGCGAAGTCGGCAGCGAAGGTCGCCTTGGTGGACAAGCTAACGTACCGGGCGTCGCAGGAACGTGGAAGGACCTGACGGACTCCGTTAATTCGATGGCCGGCAACCTGACGGGCCAAGTGCGCAACATCGCGGAAGTGACTACGGCCGTGGCGAGAGGCGACCTCTCGCGCAAGATCACGGTGGACGTGAAGGGTGAAATTCTCGAGTTGAAGAATACGATCAACACGATGGTGGACCAGCTGAACGCGTTTGCTGGGGAAGTGACGCGCGTGGCGCGCGAAGTTGGTACGGAAGGAAAGCTCGGCGGACAAGCGGAAGTGCCTGGTGTTGGTGGCACGTGGAAGGACTTGACCGACAACGTGAACTTCATGGCCAGCAACCTGACCGGCCAAGTGCGCAACATCGCGGAAGTGGCGACGGCGGTGGCAAGAGGCGACCTCTCGCGCAAGATCACGGTGGACGTGAAGGGTGAAATTCTCGAGCTGAAAGACACTCTCAACACGATGGTGGACCAGTTGAGGTCATTCGCTTCCGAAGTGACGCGCGTGGCTCGCGAGGTGGGCACCGACGGAAAGCTGGGCGGCCAGGCGCAGGTGCCCGGCGTAGGCGGCACTTGGAAGGACCTCACCGACTCCGTGAACTCGATGGCTAGCAACTTGACGGGGCAGGTGCGAAACATCGCCGAAGTTTCGACTGCTATAGCGAGCGGCGACCTCTCCAAGAAAATCACCGTGAACGTGAGCGGTGAAATTCTGCTGCTGAAAGAAACCATCAATACGATGGTGGATCAACTCAACGCGTTTGCGGGTGAGGTGACGCGCGTGGCGCGCGAAGTCGGCAGTGAAGGCCGGCTCGGCGGGCAGGCCAACGTGCCCGGTGTCGCAGGAACCTGGAAAGACCTCACCGACTCCGTAAACTCCATGGCCGGTAACTTGACCGCGCAAGTGCGGAACATCGCGGAAGTGACCACGGCGGTGGCGAGAGGCGACCTCTCGCGCAAGATCACGGTGGACGTGAAGGGCGAAATTCTCGAGTTGAAGAACACGATTAACACAATGGTGGACCAACTGAATGCGTTCGCTGGGGAAGTGACGCGCGTGGCGCGTGAAGTGGGTACCGAAGGAAAACTGGGCGGCCAGGCGCAAGTATTCGGTGTGGGAGGGACGTGGAAGGACCTGACCGATAACGTGAACTTCATGGCCAGCAACTTGACCGGCCAGGTGCGCAACATCGCGGAAGTAGCGACCGCCATCGCGAGCGGAGATCTTTCGCGCAAGATCACCGTGGACGTCCGCGGAGAAATCCTGCAGCTCAAAGAGACGCTGAATACCATGGTCGAGCAGTTGCGTTCGTTTGCCGCCGAAGTAACTCGCGTAGCGCGCGAAGTCGGCAGCGAAGGACGACTCGGCGGTCAAGCGAACGTCACGGGCGTGGCCGGCACGTGGAAAGACCTGACGGATTCCGTGAATGCAATGGCCGGCAACCTGACGGGCCAAGTGCGCAACATTGCTGAAGTGACTACGGCGGTGGCGAGAGGCGACCTTTCGCGCAAAATCACGGTGGACGTGAAGGGCGAAATTCTCGAATTGAAGAATACGATCAACACGATGGTGGACCAGCTGAACGCGTTCGCTGCCGAAGTTACCCGCGTCGCTCGCGAAGTTGGAACCGACGGAAAATTGGGCGGTCAAGCGCAGGTGCCCGGCGTGGCGGGCACGTGGAAGGATCTCACCGACAACGTCAACGTGATGGCGGCAAACCTCACGGAGCAGGTGCGCGGAATTGTGAAGGTCGTAACGGCCGTGGCAAACGGAGAGCTGACGAAGAAACTTACTGTGAACGCGAAAGGCGAAGTGGCAGCGCTCGCCGACACTATCAATAATATGACGGATACGCTGGCCACTTTCGCGGACCAGGTGACGACTGTCGCCCGCGAAGTAGGTGTGGAAGGCCGTCTCGGTGGACAAGCTAACGTGCCCGGTGCCGCCGGCACCTGGAAAGACTTGACCGGAAACGTGAACCTCTTGGCGGACAACCTGACGAACCAGGTTCGTGCAATTGCCGAAGTGACGACCGCCGTCACAAAGGGTGACCTGACGCGGTCGATTCAAGTAGAAGCGAGCGGTGAAGTAGCCGAACTAAAAGACTACATCAACACGATGATCGATAACCTCCGGCTCACCACCGATCGCAACAACGAACAAGACTGGCTCAAAACAAACCTCGCCCGATTCACAGGCATGTTGCAGGGACAGCGTGACTTGACGACTGTGGGACGCATGCTCCTGTCCGAGCTCGCACCGCTGGTTAACGCCCAGCAGGGCGTGATCTATCAGATGGAATCGGAAGAATCGGGAACGATGGTTCTCTTGTCCGCCTTCGCGGACAGCGATCCCGATGGGCATCCACACCGCCTGCGCGTGGGAACCGGACTCGTGGGGCAATGCGCCGCCGAAAAACAACGCATGCTGATTACCGATGTGCCGGCAAACGCAATTCCGATCCGTTCTGGATTGTTCCAGTCCGTGCCACGAAGCATTATCGTGCTTCCGATCTTGTTCGAGGACCGCGTAAAAGCTGTGATCGAACTTGCGTCGCTGCGCGTATTCACGGCCTCTCACCTCGCGTTTCTCGACCAATTGACTTCCAGCATCGGAATCGTGCTCAACAGCATTGAGGCCACGATGCAGACGGAAGGCCTATTGAAGCAATCGCAGCAATTGGCTACCGAACTCCAAACGCAGCAGACCGAATTGCAGCAGACCAATGAACAACTCGCACAAAAGGCGCAGCAGTTGGCCGAACAGAACGTGGAAGTGGAACGCAAGAATCAAGAAATCGAACAGGCCCGTCGCGCGGTGGAAGAGAAAGCCAAGGAGCTGGCTCTCACTTCGAAGTACAAATCAGAGTTCCTCGCGAACATGTCGCATGAGTTGCGCACGCCTCTCAATAGCATCCTGGTTCTTGGCCAGCAGCTGGCCGACAATCCGGACAAAAACTTGACCACCAAACAAGTGGAATTCGCGCGCACGATTCACGGCGCGGGTACCGATCTTTTGAACTTGATTACCGACATTCTGGACCTTTCCAAGATCGAATCGGGCACCGTGTCGGTCCAAGCAGAGGAAGTTTTCTTTGCCAGCTTGCTCGACATGATCGCCCGCCCGTTCCGCCACGAAGCAGAAAATCGGCGGCTGAACTTCGAAGTGAAAATGGATCCAAATTTGATGCGCAGCCTCGTTACGGACTCGAAGCGTCTTCAGCAAGTTCTGAAGAATCTGCTGTCCAACGCATTCAAGTTCACCGAGAAAGGCGGCGTGCGGCTATCGGTGTTTGCGGCCGAAACGGGCTGGAGCGAGGGCCATCCTGTCCTTGGAAGGTCAGCCTCGGTGGTTGCGTTCGAAGTTACGGACACCGGTATCGGAATTCCACCCGAGAAACAGCGCATTATCTTTGAGGCTTTCCAGCAGGCAGATGCGGGCACAAGCCGCAAGTACGGTGGTACGGGCCTGGGCCTAGCGATCAGCCGCGAACTCGCGGGCTTGTTGGGTGGGGAAATTCAGTTGCGCAGTACGCCCGATGAGGGCAGCACCTTCACGCTCTACCTGCCGCAAACTTATGTCGGCCCTTCGACCGGTACCGGAAGCACGGAAGCCAAAGCTTCCGTGATGGCCACAACTCCCAATGAATTGGCTACCGCTTCTGCTTCGAAGCGCGCCATCGAACAAATTATAGTGAAGGATGACCGGCAGAATCTACAACCAGACGATGCGACTCTCTTGATCGTCGAGGACGATCCTTACTTCGCGACTGTGTTATGTGACTTGGCCCGCGAAAAAGGCTTTAAAGTCCTGGTGGCAACTCGTGGTGCGGAAGCCTTGGCTCTCGCCCAGGAATTTCATCCCACGGCTGTTTCCCTGGATGTTTTTTTACCGGACATGCTGGGTTGGACTGTACTTAACCATTTGAAACAGGATCCGCGAACGCGGCATATCCCGATTCAGATATTGACTCTCGATGAAAATAGGCAGCACGGCCTGGCACGTGGAGCGTTTTCCTATGTCACCAAGCCAGCGACGCCCGAGCAGCTCGAGATGGCCTTATCGCGAATCAAGGAATACACCACACCTCGGCGCAAGAGGCTTCTGGTTGTAGAGGACAATCCTGCCGAGCAGCTCAGTATCCGGGAGCTATTAGGGTACGAGGATATTGATGTGGAGTCGGCGGCGACGGGTTCTGAGGCACTTGCAGCTCTCGATGACCAGCCCTTTGATTGCGTGGTGCTCGATCTTCGACTCCCAGACATGTCGGGATTCGAAATATTGGAGCGCTTCCGCGATACCCCGATGCTCAGTCATTTGCCGGTGGTGGTCTTCACCGGGAAAGATCTTTCACCAGAAGAGGATGCGCGTCTTCATATGCTGGCACGCAGCGTGGTTGTGAAAGGCGTCGAATCACCGGAAAGACTCCTCGACGAAACAGCGCTTTTCTTGCATCGCGTGGTCACCGATCTGCCCGCCGAAAAGCAGAAGATGCTGGATCTCTTACACCATTCCGACGAGTCGCTGGTCGGGAAAAAAGTGTTGGTGGTAGACGACGACGTGCGAAATATATTCGCTCTCAGCAGTGTGCTCGAGCGCCGGGGAATGTCGGTTCTGACGGCCGGCACCGGGCGCGAGGCGATCGCGACGCTCGAGTCTACTTCTGATGTCGCAATCGTTTTGATGGATATCATGATGCCGGACATGGACGGCTACGAGACGATGCAGATTATCCGCCGGAATCCTTCGTTCCGGCGACTGCCGATTGTGGCTTTGACTGCGAAAGCAATGAAAGGGGACCGCGAAAAATGTCTTGAAGCCGGAGCGTCAGAATATTTGGCAAAGCCGGTGAATACCGAGCAACTGCTCTCGGCATTGCGAATGTGGTTCCATCGCTAGGATGAGAATCTGGTCTCAAATTTCGTTTTGGACCTTGGCTTGTGTCAAATTTAGCACGGGCGGAGTGAGGAATGGTTAAGCATCAGAAGGTCAACATTCTTATGGTGGACGATCAGCCGGGGAAGCTGGTCACGTACGAGGCCATACTGAACGAGTTGGATGAGAATTTGATCCAGGCGCGTTCTGGAAAAGAGGCTCTTGACCATCTGTTGAAAACGAACGTTGCTGTCGTCTTGATGGACGTCAGCATGCCCGAGCTTGATGGTTTCGAGCTGGCGGATATGATTCGCCAACACCCTCGCTTTCAAAATACCGCCATCATTTTTATATCTGCGGTGCACCTGACCGATATTGACCGCCTGAAAGCATATCAACGCGGGGCTGTGGATTACATCGCTGTTCCGATTGTTCCCGAATTGCTGCGCGCAAAAGTACGCGTCTTTGCCGATCTTCACCGCAAAACGTACCAGCTCGAGATGCTTAATCGCGATTTGCGCACACTTTCCGCTCGATTGATTGCGACCCAGGATGAAGAAAGGCGGCGAATCGCTCGCGATCTTCACGATAGTGTCGGTCCGCTGCTCGCGGCACTTTCGATGAATAATGGCTTGGTGTACCAACAAGCCGAGAAACTCGGCCCTCAAATCGCGGAAGCTCTGCGCCAGAACGGCGAACTGATCGAACAGCTCTCTAAGCAGACGCGCACGATCTCGCACCTGCTGCACCCGCCGCTTCTCGACGAGATCGGCCTCTTGCCCGCTATCAGAATGTTCGCGGAAGGCTTTGGCGAGCGTAGCAATGTGAAAGTCACAGTGGAACTTTCACCTGAAATCGGAAGACTCCCGCCCACTATGGAGATTTCGATTTTCCGGATCGTGCAAGAGTGCCTTACCAATGTGTATCGCCACTCCGAGAGTAAGACCGCTCAGATTCGGATCAGCCCTGCTCGCGACAAATCGCTAACTGTACAAGTATCTGACGAAGGTAAGGGCATTCCACTCGACAACCGCGTTTCAATGCTGGTAGGAAACAACCACGGTGTGGGGCTAAGCGGGATGCGGGAACGTGTGAGAGAGTTGGGCGGCAGACTTGACATACAATCGAATGGGAACGGGACGACTGTTACAGCTTCACTTCCCGTTGGTAATATGGCGGTCGAAGCGTGATTTCGAGATCCGCTAAAGCCATATCAAGGATTCAAATGCGCACTCGGTTCCTAATTGTAGACGATAGCGACCTGGTGCGACGATCCCTGCGTATGGTCTTGCAAGCTAATCCCGACTGGGAAATTTGTGGCGAAGCTGCGGATGGCCTCTCAGCCGTGGAGATGTTTAGGGAGCTGCGGCCCAATGTCGTAATTCTTGATTTCCAGATGCCTGGAATCAACGGAATCGAGACAGCTCGCCGCATGGCCGAAATAGCGCCTGCCATTCCCGTTGTGCTTTTCACGCAGCATGCAAGCGCTGACTTGGAACGGCACGCTCACGAAGTGGGGATTCGCTCGGTGGTATCCAAGACGAATGCCTTCCCAATGGTGGGAATGATCGAAGCCCTCTTGGGATCGGGCGACGGCAAGACCAACAGCGACCATCCGAGCTCCGAAACGCCCTGATCACGTCTGTCCTGCGTAGTTGATTTGCATACCGCTGCAACTATACGGCTGCAAACGCGAAGAGCGCGATTAAGCCCACCACACAAACGATAATAGCGGCCACGATTGGCAGAGCTGGATAAGACTCCAAAATGCCATCACTGGTTTCTTACTAGACGGCGGCGCTTCGTCCGGTCAGGAAATGCGCGACAAACAAGACGACTGCAATCACCAGCAGCAGATGGATCGCTCCGAACGTCACGTGGAATGCGATAAATCCGAGCAACCACAACACCAGCAAAACAGCAGCAATAGCAGCGAGCATAGCTCCTCCTTGATTCGGTCCAACTTTCAGACTTTTCCTACGATACGATCCGAGGAAGAAATTGGATATCGGGGCAAACCATTAATGGGCGGGGAAGGCTTGCTGTAACTAGTGCCGACACATACATCTACACGGGTTTAACTAACGGCCGCCTTGGAACTCCTCGTGTCCAGGTTCGGATAAATTGACCGGCTGAGCAGTCACTCGGACACAATTCCAAACTTCTAGAAGAATCGACGCGAGATCGTAGGAACTGTGACTGATGGACACGCTCTACTACAGGCTTGCCCCGAAACTTCAGCTTGAGGTACAGACTCTGCATCATAATGTGAAGGTCCGGGATACTGGACGAACTTTACGCGCGTAGGTATTGTCAGGGCGTCTGACTATTTGACTTGTACTTGATTGGATATTCAATCGGGTATAGAGGTCAGAGAGGTCAGTCCAGCGCAGAGCAAGCTCGGTGCTGGAGCGCCACTTTTAACCGTGGTACATTTGTTCACATTTCCCTTGGAGGGTGGGCGCTTAAAGCAACTATGGTGGAAAATCTTTCAAAATCGTGGCGGGTTGTTTACGCGATTCCATGCCCTTTCGGATGGGCCTCAAGGATGATGGTCCGATAATGAGCGGCCAAGAATCGCTGGCCAAGCGACTCTGCTTGGTCTCGCCATACGCTGGCCGCATCGAGCCGTTCATCGGCCTGATTCCGGAGATCATGGAACGGAACGACCAACTCCGCCCTTTATGGACGGCGTGGCGACAAAATGCGACGCCTGATCTGACGCCACGGCAATATTTCACACGGCGCGAAATTAAGGTGCTTTGCGATTTTGTGGAGTACCTATATTTCGCCAGCGATGCCTTTGCGCGCTCGGCCCGGACAGACCGTTGACGCTTCGTGCAAAGTTCTGCGTAATCGGTACCGGCGCCGGCGGGGGCATCCTCGCCTACCGTCTGGCGAAGGCCGGCGCCGATGTGCTGGTCATCAACTCAGGCGGTATTCCAGCGCAATCCGAATTTCAAAACGAGCTCAGCCCTGAACAAAAGGGCCATTTTCAGATAGGCCCCCATACCACTTTCCCGGCCAGGCCGGAAATGACTTTCATTCATCCGCTCCTCGCGGACGCCGGAAGCCGGAGCTCCATGGGAAGTCCACGAGAAGGCGGATTCATTCACTATCAAATTCACCACGTCAACGGTTTGCAGAACCTCTGGAACGGGATCTGCCTAAGGTATTCAGAGGACGATTTTGCCAACCGCAATAGCTATAGTGAGGACTGCCGGTGGCCGATTTCTCTGGGCGATCTTGCAGATCACTATTCTGAGGTCGAACGGGTGGCATTGGTGGTTGGTGAACGCAACGGTTTGCGTCAATTTCCGGACGGATTCTTTCTCGCGCCCCGCAACGCCAGACAAGTTGACCGCATTTTCATCGACAGCAACGCCGACTCGCTCGGCCCGGATCTTTTCCTTTTTAAGACCAGGAAAGCCATCGACTTGCGCCCGGATTCCACGCGAAAGTGCGTGGCCTGCGGCAATTGCGGGCAAGGATGCCGTGCCGGCAGCGTCTATAAATTCTCCACACATCTCCTGCCGGAAATAAGAGCGCTGCCGAACTTTCGGCTGCTCGAACATACCAGAGCTATCAAACTTACCGCCCTCGACTGTGGCAGTGGGGAGAGGTTCTCGATCTCCCAGGTCGTGGCGATCGACGAACGCGCCGCGCGGATCGTCGAGATTGAAGCTGACGTGGTCATCGTATGTGCAGGCGCAATCGAATCGCCGCGGCTACTGCTGAACTCGTTCGCTGACGACCGGAGCAAAGCCGAGCAGGTCGGCGAGTTTTTGCAGGATAACCCGCGTGCGGTCGTCGGCACCAGTCTCTTTCGATTGTGGTTCAGGCCGGCGAACGAGGACCGCGGTTATGGCGATCACCTATTGCTGGGCGGTCAGATCAAGGATTCCCAAGGGAAACGCTTTCCATTCGTGGCCCAATTCTGCTCAGAATTCATGAAGGTTCCCTTCTATCTGGCCAAAATTCCCCGGTTGCCCAGATTCTTGTTGGAAACCATTTCCCGGCAAGCCTTTAAGAGCATGGCGACGTTGGTGATGTTCAGCCCGGCCGTTCCGCAGCGAAAGAATAAGGTCGCTTTGACCGATGGGGTGGATCGTTTCGGACAACGTCAGGTGCGCATTGATTACCAAACGTCAGAGATCGAGGCCGACCACCGCCGGCGGCTCGACGCGCTGGGCCGACGAATGCTAAGGAAGGCCAGCGGTTACATCGTTGATAACAACGCCGGGTCTCCTCCGGGATCAAGCATTCATTACGTGGGCACCTGCCGAATGGCTGCTGACCCAAAAGGCGGCGTGGTCGACAAGGACTTGAAATATTTCAAGAGTAAGAACCTTTATGTATGTGACGGCAGCGTGATACCGGCTCTCAGCGAGAAGCACCCGACGCTTACGATCATGGCGCTCGCCAATCGCTTGGCGGAGCGCTTGATCGAGACCTACATCTAACGCAGCAACATGAATCCGAAATGCCAATAATGATTCCGAAAATGATTTTTTTACGGGCGGAGCAATTCTTGGGAGCAGGAAACGCCGGTGCACGAAGGAATGGTTCCACGACCAATTTTGTCTTACCAAGTAAGCAAACTTGCCGGCGAAGCATATTGCTCGGCTTGTATCGGCGCGTACGGCATGAAAACGGCAGCGTTGAGATTCTCGAATGTTTACGGGCCATACTCCTAGGACAAAGGCAGAGTGGTGGTGGCGCAGTTCTTAAGAAACCTGCTGCGGGGCGAACCCATCGTGATCTATGGCGATTGAAAACAGACGCGAGGTTTCTGTACGTCGCGGACTTTGTGGAAGCTATTCTACTGGCTGATAGAATTGAACCAGCGGGAGAGATATTTCAGATAGCCTCTTGGAAAAGAAACGTCGATTCGAAGCCTTCTGGACGCGATGAGTGCAATGCTGCCCACTCTCAAGTCTGATGTTCGATTTGCACCCGCTCGACCGGGAGAAATGGTGCGCAATTATGCGAGCATTGAAAAGGCGCGCCACATTTTGGGGTTCAATCCAAAAACTCAGCTCAACAAAGGATTGAGAAACACCTGGCAGTGGTTCACTTCGCACGATCGCTCCGGCGCGTTAAAATAACTATTCGAGAGTTCAAGTGCTCGTATCGGATGATTACACCCAGAACTGAGGATCAATGAGTTCAAGCAAACTTGCGATAGAGAACCGCGAAGACATGTTGCAGATCGAGGGCCCGCATCACGGTGGGTCTTATTCTGGGCGTCACTTTAAAACTTACTTCCTGATCCTGCTGGTGGTGATATTCAGCCCGCTCGGCAATGTGCTACTGGGCGCCGGAATGAAAGAAGTAGGGCCGATGACTTTTCATACGGTCTCCGAATTTCTCGATGTCTTTCCTCGCGTGTTTACGTCGGGTGCAATCTGGCTGGGAATCGCGTCATTGTTTGCGCATTTCATTTCTTACATGCTGGTCCTATCCTGGGCCGACTTCAGCTATGCGCAGCCCCCCACCGCAATGGGCATTGTAATCGTGACGTTACTCGGGCATTTCGTCCTACATGAAACGGTGACCCCGTTGCGATGGATTGGAGTCTTTTTGATCTTCGTAGGAGTGTTTGTCGTCGGTCATACTCCGCCACGCACCACGGAGCACCACTAATGCTGAAAGAGTTGGTGCTTCTGTTTCTGATCGTGTTCGCCGGAACGGGCGGAGAGTTGTGCGTGACGCGGGCGATGAAGCAAATCGGCGAAGTGAAGGACTTTCGCCCAGTGGCCTTGGTGCGAACGATCATCCGAGTGCTAGGCGTGGGCTGGATGTGGCTCGGCGTCGCCTTGATGGCGGTTGCATTCTTTTCGCTGTTAGGGATGCTGTCGCTGGAAAACGTGAGTTTCGTAGTACCGGTTGCAGCTTTGAACTACGTGGCGGGCGCACTAGGTGGAAAATTCTTTCTCGGGGAGCGCGTGACGGGCGAGCGATGGGCAGGTGTCTTTCTCATTTGTATTGGAGTAACCTGCGTATTTTTTAGCAGAAGATAGGAACTCAAAGAGACTGCTGCTGGGAAAACGGAACCAGGGGTTGTGCCGAAATTGATGCGGGTCTAGGCGTTCGACGTATCGTCATTTCTGCCACACCAGTTGGAAATGTCTTATTGTTGCCGTTCTGACCCTGCGTAAGCCGGGCAAGGTGGAAGAAGGCGGAAGATACGGCACGCTTCATTGCCATCGAGCTATCTACACCGCACGTGCAGCCCGGACATTCGCGTCGAACCTGCAGGCTGTCCTTCAAAATGTTCCCAACAGGCTTGAGCGGATAGCATCCGGTGAGAACCATTCGAGATGACGAACACCCGGAGGCAATCCGAGAACACACGGTGGCTCTTCCGAAGACTCGTCGTTGTTGCAATAGCAGGCGATGTGACCCACTTCGCAGTCGGGGCGAATTTGTCGCGGAGAACCGTTTCGATTTCCTTCAGATCGCGTTGTTTTGTGAATGCCTTACCGATTGCGCCGACATAGCTACATGTCGCATCGATTGCATTTTATACGACTAGAGAATTAGCTGGCCAGCGTGGACAAAGAGATATAATATCGTTTTTGTACTACTTCGTGACGCGAAACCATCTTTCAGCTCCGCAGCAGGCGAAGGGGCGTTCTGTTCTAGAGGCGATCTCCTCGTCGCTCAAAATCATCGCCGTCAACATCCTCATCTTCGCCGTTCTAATCGAGTTCCTCTGCCTCATCTACATCAACGTCACCAACTGGCCTTCCAGCAAGCCCACCTACCACGTGAACTACAACTCCTTCACGGCCGACATCAACCCAGCCTTTGGCGTTTGGCACCGTCCCAACAGCCATTTCTACCACCAGGGCGGCTGCTTCAGTGCCCAGTACACTACCAATAGTTACGGTGCCCGCGATGTCGAACGCAGCCTCCACTCGTCCGAACCACGCACCGTCGTCCTTGGCGACTCGATGATCGAGGGCCTTGGCCTGGCTGATCAGGATCGCCTGACCAACCTTCTCGAAAAACGCACCGGTCGCGAGTATCTCAATTTTGGTACCCAAGATTTCGGACCACTGCAATACGCTCTGCTGTACAAGAGTTTGGCCTCTCAATTTGACCATGACACCGTCCTAGTGGCTGTGCTACCCCATAACGATTTCCAAGACATGTCTCCGGAGTGGGGAAAGGCCTACCACGCGGACCGCTATCGCCCCTATTACGCTGACGACTTTTCCATCTACTATACGGGCCACGTACGTCCGAATGCCGGTGAAGGATTCTGGGACCATGTCGAAGCCGTGCTGCGCGCCTATCTCGCTTCCTATCATGTCGGCCAATTCCTCTATTCTAAATGGTATTGGCGCATGGCCGGTCCGTACTCGGGATACAACGACTTCACTGAAGTCGATTTAGCTCGTCTCAAAAGGGCCCTCGAGGACATCAAGAGCACAGCTGACGCGCACCACTCACGCATGGCCGTCATCTTGATCCCTGTCACCAACGATTTCCAACGCCTGCATGGTTCTAACTCGAACCGACTAGGTCCAGAAATCGTCCACTGGGGACAAGACAACAGAATCCCAGTCAAAGATCTCCTGCCGGATATGGACGCGCTATCCGGCGGAAACTACCACTCGCTATTTTTTACTTGTAATGGCCATTGGTCCCCCCGGGGCAGTGAGGTTGCAGCTGAGGTTCTGCAGCCCTGGTTGACACAATTGAACGCCGTAGCCAAATGAGATGAGTTGAAGCGTTGCTGGGCATCGCATTGTCGGTCCATCTCGGCATACTTACGGCCGAGCACTTCGTACGCTTCGTCTAGTCGCTCCGAATGACTCGCCGCGTACTGGTTCACCGGGGCTCTGAACAGCTTGTCTAGTTGCCGGGCCTCAATCCCTATTCATAACGCAGCGCTTCCGCTGGACTCAATTTCGCCGCTTTTGTCGCGGGCCACACGCCAAATATCAGTCCGATACCAACGGACACCGTAAATCCGACAATCACCGCCCACAATGGCACGATGGCTTTCAAAGAGCTGACCACCGGAACCAACATCACGATCGCGCTGCCAACGACAATTCCGATCAACCCACCTGTTCCCGTCAACATCATCGCCTCAAACAAAAATTGCCAAGCAATATCGCGGTTTCGCGCACCAATTGCTTTGCGTACGCCAATCTCGTGCGTTCGCTCCGTCACCGATACAAGCATGATATTCATCACGCCCATCCCGCCGATCAGCAGGCCAAATCAGCCTCTGGCGAAAAGTTGGATAGGTGTTGAGAAATCCATAACGCGCTCGGCTCAATCATCAAAATACGATCTTAACGATGCGCATGATGAGTTCTTCCGGGGAGAAAATCGTGAGCATTAAAGGAATGAAAGGAGCGGCGGTGGCAGCTGCGAGACGCGTGATGTCCTCTAGTCCGAAAGGGATCGTACGCATCTCGCGCACCACCGCGTAGCTGTTTCCAAGATCAGCGAGTGACTGGATGTCTCCAGATCCGAGTAATTCTTCGGATGGATCGGGCTCTCGGACGATCCATTTTTCTTGGAAGCTCTCGACGTACCGTTCAGCAAGCAGGCCGTATTCGGACAATCCCTTTCTTTTTGCCCGAGCCATGCTAGGTGTAAACATCGCGAGCGGGCCGAGGATGGCGAAGACGAAAAAGGCTATAAAGCCGCCGATCTGTAACTTGAAGGTCAGCAAGCTTTCCCCCCTGTAAAGAACTCGACTGGCGACCAGACCGGCGAGCATGGCGCCCTGCGCGAAAAGGATCGGGCCGAAGGCGTAGGCGCTCTTGCCTAAGAAGGCTAGGCCGCCACAGCGATCGGGATGTGTTGAAATGAGATTCAGGTCGATCCTCGATACCTGCCAGAGAAAACGGAACCAGATCAACAACCTCAGATACCAGCGCAAGAGGATGAACTGCAAGATTGGGATGCTAACGAACACGTACCAGTAGCCAGCAGGGGTTAGATGCCAGCGTCCGCCTGAGAGGGCATACCAGGTCGGCTCGAGAATGGGGACCCGGCTCTGCCAGAGCCACAGGCCAATAGTGTAGACGATCAGCAAGAGCCCCAGCTCTATGGGGATGGAGTTGCGTAGCCGGACGGCCGACTCGATCGCCCTGTCAAAGCGGGGCAGATCTTGCGGTAAGACGATTCGCCGCTCAACAAATCGGCGCACAACGGGACGTATCCGCGCATGAACGATTACCTCAGCAGCGACCAGGACAGGAAGTGCAATGAGGAATCGAACGTGCACTTCCACGTCGTGAAAGAAAGAGAGCTGACCCACGTTACCAGCTGATCTGTGGAGTAGCGAGAGGAGGAGCAGTGGCAGCCATGCGACCCCTGTGATTACAACCATCCGGCGTCGCAAGAGTTCTAAGTGGCCTCCTTCGAGATGAGCCTTGAGGAACAACTGGTAAAGGGGACCGCCCAATACCAGCGAGAAATCATGTTGTTCCTCGTGGAGGTCACGAGGGACCCAAGTCTCCGAGGTGTGCCGAGTTGCTGCCATGGGGCTGGGCTCCCGCAGTTTGGCTTGTCGGCTTAACTGCTATCAGTTAAAAGCTTATCAGCTCTAAATCCATTCATACCATTATTGCCTCCCTTGTAAAACTGTTACTTTTGACGAGGGTTACCGCAACTGGGACATAACTGGACTGTGGGCGTTTCTCGAGACGTAGTTTTGTTAAATGGCCTGTTCTCGCCAGTTAGGACTCACCTCAGGGAAGGTAGGCTTGCGTCTGGAACATCCCGGTATTGGGTACCTCACTCACCCTGGCAATTCTGCCAGTGGTCTCCTACATTGAAATACCGCAGACTGCCACTTGCTGCGATGGTTAACAATTCAGGTAGGGTTGATCTCTCTTTTTTTGCAGCCCCAACTCGAAAGGACAATCTCATGATCCCCATAGCCGCCCTTTGTTTTCTAGTGTCAAGCCTATCTTTGTGCGCAAGTCCGGGCCAAGCTGCTGATGGGGTCTCCCCGTCTTCAAGATTACCCCGGTGGAAAGCGTAATTACCTTCGATGTGGAAGCGTCGGTGGCTATCAAAGGAAAGTTCGACAAGTGGGACGCCTCGCTCACCTTCACGTCTCCAGATGTGTCCACAGGAGTTCTTGATATCAAGATCCAGGCCGACAGTGTGGATACGGGGAGTGGCATGAAGAACGGAAAATTGAAGGGCAAAGACTTCTTCGATGTGAAGCAGAATCCTACCATTACGTTTCACTCGAAGAAAATTGAGCAGACGGGTCCCGACACTTTTGAAGTGGACGGTGACTTCACCATACGCGGAGTTTCCAAGCCGAAAAGCTCACCCTCAAGGTAGAAGGCGCAGGTACCGGTTCTGGAACCATCAACGGCACGATGGCCTTCGATCGAAAGCAATATGGGATGAACAGCGGCATCCCCTTCATCAAGATTGCTGACCGAGTCGAGGTAACCGTTAAGCTCAAAGCCGCTCGAATCAGCGGACCTGCAGTCACTCTGAAGCGATAGGCCGAACTAGGAGGACATCCCGGCGCCGTACTCCTGACTGGTTCTTAGAAGCGTTCCAAACCCCACGACCTGCCGAAAGAACCGTCTCTCCGAACAGACCTCGGATTACTGTTGAGAAATCCGCTTATCACCAGCTATCTTACGACGATCTGAAACGTACCGAAGAAAAAGACTCCAATACGAGATTCGCGAAACGCCATGACCGGAAGACACTTGAAAAAGAGTCGTGGACTAGTAAGCACAGAATTTCCAGTACTCACAAGAACTGAATTGTTACTTGCTTTGTGCGGGGCCATCCATATATCGTCCGCGGCTCTTGGGCCTAAACTCATGAAGCACGGATACTCAACCCGCGAGGCTGCCGAGAAGGTAGGTGTTACGTTTGTCACTTTGCAACGACACGTCTTTCGTAGGACCTTTCCGGTTCCACCTCTTCAGAAAGTCGGCGGCGTGAGCGTTCGTCTGTGGTCTGACCGTGACATCGAGAAAGCGCGGAAAGCACTCGCAAAAGTGAAGAAAGGCGGAAAGAAAAAATAGCAACCGGGACGGTTCGGAGGTGTGTCCGCACCGGAGCCGCCCCTAAACACCACAGGAGGAGGTCACGCTCCTCATGGCATCTGCACGGAAATTTATCCCCTGAGCAGTCCGTTCGCAAGTTGGAGTGCGCCAGTGATTGCTTTCGATTTGCTCGTTCATCAGGACTGAACCCCTGCGAGCAGCGACGCATCTGGCGTCGCTGAGTTTTTCAAGGATGCGATAGTGGGAGCCTATGCGGCCGACGAAGGGCTGGGCATCTGCCATGAAGCGGGCATCTTAGGTCGCGCTCGCGAGCAAATCAACGTGCGCACACTGTAGTGGGCGTGTAACGTCGACAAATCCGCTTACTACAAGCAATCTCACTCCTTATCGGAACGGTTGCCTCTCTGCCAAGCCCGCCACGCACACGAATTACTGGGAAGCGGAGGCGTCATCGGTAAGATCGTACTCATCCCCTTCGCCTGAGTCGCGAGCAGTCTCACATTTGCCTAGCTCCCTGTTAGTCGCGTAATCGGAAACTAGGTTTTGCGCATGGGATGGGCAGCTCACCCGGATAGGTGTTGGGAAATCCGCTTATCACCACCTATCTCAAGCCTGAGATTGCTAGCGACAAGCCCCGTTATCAACAGTTGGGATTTCCTGCTGGCTTCGCAAACGCCTGGCTAGAACGCGAGCTGGCACTGGCCGCCGTCACAAAGACGAAGGACTGCTGGGTTTAGTAGCGAAGTTACCGGTAAGCTGACTGACCATATAGAAGAGCACCGTTCTGCGAACCGCATCTGTGATAGGTTTTCACAATGATTCTGCAACTTAATCGACGAGTTGGGTCGTTCGTAGTGTTGGTCGCCCTTGCCTCTCGCCGAATCTCATACTTCAATTGAGCCCGGAGGGCGCATGCAATTCCCCCAATTTGATCTCGCCGGGCAGGTTTCCCTCGTCACCGGCGCAGCCCGCGGTCTCGGCCGTTCCATTTCGCTTGCTCTCGCCCACGCCGGTTCCCATGTCGCTCTCGGTCTTCGTGATATCCATTCTCCCGGCACTCTTGTCAGCGAAATCGAGACTTTGGGCCGCAGAGCTTTGCCTTTGCAAATGGACGTCACTAACCTCGACCAAATCTTCCGCGCCGTCCAACAAACCGTCTCTCACTTCGGTCGTTTGGATATTCTGATCAACAACGCTGGCATCGGGCCGGAAAATCCCGCCGAAAACTTCACCGAGGCCGATTTCGATGCTACGGTCGCGGTCAACCTCAAGGGCACGTTCTTTACGAGTCAGGCGGCCGGGCGCGTCATGATTGGCCAGAAACGCGGTTGCATCATCAATCTCGGCTCGCAAGCGGGATTCGTCGCTCTTCCCGGCGAAGCGGTCTATTGTATGACCAAAGCGGCCATCTCTCATCTCACCAAGTGCCTCGCCGTCGAATGGGGCAAGCACAACATTACGGTGAACGCCGTCGCGCCCACTTTTATCTCCACCCCAGGCACCGACGCCGCTCTTTCCGACCCAGCTTTTCGCTCCGACGTCATCGAGCGTATTGCTGCTCTCCACCGTATCGGTGACCCGTTGGACGTTGCCGGCGCTGTCGTTTTTCTCGCTTCCCCCGCCGCATCTCTTATCACCGGCCACACCCTCCTAATCGACGGCGGCTGGACCGCGCGCTGACTTTTCCGGACGGCGTATACCACGCGACCACAGGTGATTCGATAGGCAGTGTCACTGTAGGCGATAAGGAATTTCGTTTCGGACCAACGGATTTGGTGGGCTTTGGCCGTTGAGCAGTTGGTTGCTTGCGCAAAGCGGACCTAAAGGCGTATTCATATTTGCTGCTTCGCAATACATGGAGGAGCCTGTCATGATCCGCCGCATTGCCATTCTGCCGATTTTCTCAATTCTGTTGCTGACCAGTGCCGTCGCGCAAGAGAGCCAGACACCAACGACCCAGGGAAAGGTAATTGCTATCCGTGCCGCCACCTTGATTGACGGCACCTCCGACCAGCCACGCCACAACGTGCTGATCGTGGTGATGGGAAACAGGATTGCCAGTGTGAGCGATGGCGGTCAGCCACCCGCAGGCGCTGATCTCATCAATTTTCCCGCCGGTGTAACTGTGCTTCCCGGCTTGATTGATACTCACACGCATATCTTTCTTCAGGGAGAGGATCCAGCAGAAGGCGGTTACGACATTCAGTTGCTGAAGTATCCCTCATCATTCCGCGCTGCGCGGGCCACTGTTGCTGCACGTCGCTGCCTCGAACAGGGATTCACCACCATCCGCGACGTCGAGACTGAAGGTGCAGGATATGGCGACATCGGCCTCAAGAAGGCAATTAACGAAGGCTACGTTCCGGGCCCCCGGATTTTTGCCTCAACCCGCGCTATCTCCGTGACCGGAGGATATCCACTCGAGGGCTACAATCCTGACGTCGTGGTCCCCAAGGGCGCGCAACTGGGCGATGGGCCGGTGGAGTTACGTAAGATAACTCGCGAGCAGCTTGAAAACGGCGCTGACTGGATCAAGGTTTATATGACGCATCGCTCATGGGTTGATAAGCAGGGCCATCTGGTTTCGCAGCCTACGCTCACACTGGAAGAAATTAAGGCGGTCGTCGACGAAGCACACGGCCAGCAGCACAAAGTAGCCTGCCATTCTTATGGCGGGATTGGCATGCGCCGCGCGCTGGATGGCGGATGCGATTCCATCGAGCATGGACTCGATCTCACAGATCAGGACATCGCCCAAATGGTCAAACAGGGCACGTGGTACGTACCGACTCTGGGGATTTATTACATGGACTGGGCCCCGGAAAACACACCTGATGGCCAGCGCGACCGTGCACGCGCTTCCACCCACGAAGTCTCCTTCAAAAAAGCGTTGAGGGCTGGCGTAAAGATTGCTTTTGGGACGGATATGGGAGGCATTCCTTGGACCGATCCCATCGCCGAAGAGTTCAGCTACATGGTGAAGTTTGGCATGTCACCCATGGATGCGATCAAGGCGGCAACTTCCAAGGCTGCTGACCTGCTCGACATGAAAGGAGAACTGGGTGTGATAGCTCCCGGTGCTTCTGCCGATATTGTTGCTGTTCCCGGCGATCCCTCGAGCAATATTGAAGCGCTCAAGCAGGTCAATTTTGTAATGAAGGATGGCGCTGTGTTCAAGCAGCCTTCACAATAGGTATGCAAGCTAGTGGGGAAAGCCATTGGAATAACCGGACGACCTGGTTGAAGCCGATAATAGAAAGATTCCACCGAGGTTTTGCCGCCGTGGCTACGGCTGTCCAAACGCGAGCCCGAACTGCGTCGATCTATCGTCGAACAATCGTATTCGTCTCATTATCTTCCACGGTGAATGGATGAATATCAGCCAGGAACAACGGCGAATTGCAGTCCTGGTTACCGGCGTTACCCGACAAGTAGAATCATGTTTGCCATCGCCACAGCAAACCGTAAGCAACTCAACCTCGCCTGACCTCGGAGACATTGCGGGATGCTATCCTGGCGACATTGACAAGGAAACAAAATTAAAATTCTAAGTGCGGCAAAAGCTGAATTGATGAAGCACAGTCTGGATGCATTCGTAGACGCGCCTCCGTCTGTTGCGGAAGGCAGGATGCCCCAACTTTCGCAAATATTTCAGTCAGTAAACCAGTTAATGTATCACCTGTCTGACGATGTTTTTTCCAAGATACTTAGTGGTGCGTTTGATATAGGCGGTGAAGCTAGTTGATGTAAACCGGAGGCGGCGCAGGACGGCAAAATCATTCCGGTATAGCGAGCCCATAGCCTCAAAATTATGGGGTGCGCCCACTTGTGGGTGCGCGTTTTCGAGGAACAGTTTCGCCGTCAGATCATCGAAGAACTGCGGCGAGTTGTCGAGAAACTCTGACACCTGACATCAGCGAGCACAGAGTGAATTTCCGTCCCGAAAATCCAGAAGAATTCCGCGAGAGAAGCAATGAATCCATATCGGGTTTGGTTAAGCAGATTGTCGCCATCGCTGATGTTCTGAAGAAAGAACTCCCGTTCGACTCACTAGCTCCAAGCTGGCACGTCGAAGACGGCACGGACGAAGTTACAGTCGGGATTTTGGCGCGATGGGAAGATCGCCATAGCTGCGTCATGATCTACACACATTCTCTCGATCAGCCGCCGCAGCCTCAGGAAATCTTCCCAGCCGAATCCTGCGCCGTTGGCACGCTTCAAGCCTTTTCTCCAGACGCATCACCACGAGAAGTGGCGGAGGTTTGCGGAACTCCAGATCGCTGGATGGTACATCACAACGGCAGATGGGTTCCGCTGTCCGCTTCCTACGTCGCGTTCCTAATGGGCCTAAGTTACAAGCATCGGGACGTCACCTAGGATCGGAGGATTTGTACAAACACTTCGCGATCGCCGCCACACCGAATTCAGCACCGCCGCAAGCCGTGCTTGTGGGATAAAAACGAAACTCCCGATGGTTGGATTTGAGCCTGCAAAAACATCATGGGCGGGCCGATGGTCGCTGATTGCGACTGCGCCTAAAAGGCACTATAACCGGGTACAGTAAAAAGGGACTGGCATTCGCGACTGGCACGCATCGCAAAATTTCTCGCAAGAAGCAACTAACGACGCAAACGATCAAAATGCGGCGAAAGCCTAGAATTTTTACAAGGCTCGCACACGCAGAATTCTTCCCCGGGTTCTGAGTGCAACGACGGCGGTGTGAGCGACTGTGTTATCCTCAACCCCCGCCCAGGAAATACTGAGGGGGATTCGGTCACACAGTTTCAGAGAGGAGGAATTATGCAACCGGGTACGGTATCAATCAGCGCTGTGGCGGAAGCGTTCTTCGACGCATGCGAGACGGGCAAAGGATGGGAGCTTTGCAGCGCGTTTTGCGCCCCAGACGCGACATTTTCTGCCCAAGCCGAACCGTTGTTGGAGGTGAAAACCCTCGCGCAGTACACGGACTGGATGAAGGGCATCCTAACTGTGCTGCCCGATGCTCGTTATGAAGTGAAGTCGTTCGCAACGGACAGTGCTCGGAACAATGTGGCAGCTTATGGTGTGTTTCATGGGACGCATTCGGGGGAGGGCGGCCCAGTTCCACCGACGGGCCGGCGAGTCAGCACGGATTACGTTTATGTAATGCAATTCGAAGGCAGTAAGATCGTCCACATGACCAAGATATGGAATGCCGGTCTAGCCCTGAAGGACCTCGGTTGGGCATAGCTATTTTTTCAAGCCTGGCTAGGTTCTTTCCGTCAAGTTGACCGCCTCAAGCAAATGTAGATGGCATATCGAAGGCATCAGTGCAAACATGATTCCTATGATTAAATCCGTCGCTATCTCTCAGGGCAAACTTCTTATGAGTATGATCGCACTGTGAGATTGCTAGTAATAAGCCCTGTTTAACGGGGCCCATAATCCGGACGGGCGAATCTTGCGAACCTAATCTCGTTCACCGAAACAATACGTCGGAACAACAAAAGTCCCAATGGGGTTCGTCAGAAGTACTGGGGTGACACACCTGGATCATTTCCCGGTACGCGAGGAAGCTAGACGGAGGTGTTGTTGGCGCTATCTTGAAGTTAAGGGTTGGAATCCGATTCACCAAGGAGAAAACCAAAATGAAAAAGCTAGCATTTCTGACGATTGTGTTGCTCTTGTTGGGAGCACACTCTTCGTTCGCTCAGGACGTGCGCTATGACTTTGACAAGGACAAGGATTTCTCCAAGTATAAGACCTACAAGTGGGTGCCTATCAAGGGAGCTGACCTGCCTGACGATCTAACAGCAAAGCAAATAACGTCTGCGATCGACGCTGAACTTGCCAAAAAAGGACTGACAAAAACGGATTCCGATAATGCCAACCTCTATATCGGGTATCAGACCGCCCTTGGTACGGAAAAGCAGTTTACGTCTTACAACACAGGCTGGGGTTACGGTCCCGGGTGGGGAAGGGGTTGGTATGGCTACGGCGGAATGGCGACAACCACGACCTACGGTTCAACGTCGACGATTTACGTTGGCCAACTCGACCTGAGTATGTACGACGCTGCCCAGAAAGAACTGGTGTGGCGTGGAGCCGCCACGAAGACACTGGACCCCAAAGCCAAGCCGGAGAAGAAGGAGAAGAACATCACCAAGACCGTACAGAAGCTCCTGAAGAACTTTCCACCCGTCACAAAGAAATAGTCCGAGTCTTGATAATCGCGCCGAATTGCGCGTGTTTACGCTGTCATCAGGAGCGGCCCTGGAGCTGTGAAGGCTCCGGTCTACGAACGCCAATATCGGAGACTTGCTTTTGCAAATGGCCGGAACGGTTTGGTCTGGATAGATGTTGAGAAACCCGCTTACCACCACCTATCTCAGAGTGAGATTGCTAGTGATGTCGGCGGCGGGGGAACGATTGGTTTATTCATGTCCCGCGAAGAAATGGAGGTGATTGATCTCGGAGTCCCACTGCTTTCGATGCATTCCCCGTTTGAGATGTCCTCCAAGGTCGATGTCTGGGACTTTTATCGAACGATGAGTGCATTTTACATGTTTGCGCGAGCAAACAACCCTCTAGTGAGAAGTTCGCAAGAAATTCTAGAACTGACTGACGGATGTGTAATTTGGATAGGTGTTGTGAAATCCGCTTACCACCAGCAATCTCAAAATGACATAGCGCCAAACGACCTGTGAGCGCGCGAGCTGCCACTGGCCGTCGATGCATCAACGAGCATCTGCCGGTTCGCCTTACGATGATGCTCGAGAGTGACGGAGAGCCTGCAGGCTCTGCTTACGAAATGTCTCGCGTGAAAACCGCCGGCTGCTGATCAGGGCATATTCTTCGGAGCCGCCGTACCATCCGACCACTTATCCGCCAGGACGAATAGAACAGTCACACGTTCCTGCGGGTCATTTGCCACCATGACGGGTGAGTTGGGGTCGTCGGCTGCCCAGGTCTTCGTCATGTCGCCGGGTGAATAAAACATCACATGCGGGTGCCAGGTCTTGTCCCGGTCGTTCAGGTACTGTTGCTTCGACATCATATAAGCCATCGCGCCAGGCTCCAGCGCGGGCAGTTCATTCTTATCCAGTGCCGTCGCGATTGCCTGCGCGATTTCACCCTGCGATTTTCCTGCCAGCACAAGCCTGGTTTTCATTAGAGCGATCAGCGCAAAGCTCCTCGCGGCTTGCGCGTTGAAGCAGTGGGGCGCCCGCATCTTTGGATTCCAGAACTCCGCGGCATCCGTGCCCTGCGCCCATGACCTCTCCACGACGCAGAGAAAACCATTCGTGCCCCTCACCGCGGTCTTGTATCCCTCCCGTCCCAGTACCATGACTTCAGCGCGATCGGAGATGGAACCGGGTGCGGCACTGCGAGCCAGCGCGATCTCGGATTGCTCGTCAGATATCAGATACTGCTTGAGCGGCGCCATGCTCGGATACTTGGTTATTCCATCTTGCGCCCGCATCCGGCAAGGCATCCCAAAGATAAGAATCGAGGTGAAGATCAAAGTAGCAGCGGCCCTGAGTCTTGCGTCCATACGTCTCCTTACGGAGCGGCCGTGCCCGATCCCAGTGATTGCCCCGATGCCGAGGCCAACGTTACTACCTTTTGACCGGCGGGGTTCGATTTGGTTAGCACTGTTTTTCCTGGTCTGGAGAGTTGGTGTTGTCCCACGTTTAGCTCGGTACAAGTAATACAAGCCAGTCAAACTCTCGCAGACTTGGGTAACTGTTGACAAATCGTCATTACACTCAGAACCTCTGTTGTGGATTGTCGGCTACGGGTTCCGATCGAAACAATCCGCAATGCAGCACTGATAAATCGCTTGCCTTCCAGAACCGACTTCACGTCGTAAAAAGTTCGCAGCCTGCGTCTGATTTTATGGCATAGCCGACCGCACCCGTGCTCATGGCTTTCTCTACGATTTCGGGCGAGCGGTTCTCGCTCACAAAGAGAATCTTGGAAGCTGGGGAAACCCGCCGAATTCTGGAAGCCGCTTCAATTCCATTCAACCTTGGGAGCCCAATATCCAGCAAAATCAAGGCCGGTTGGAGTTGTTGCGCTTTCTAAATCGCTTCCAACCCGTCCGGTACTTCATTGATGATCTGTAGTTGGGGGTTCTTTGCAAGTTCTTTTGAAGCGAAACGACGCCAACGCTGAAAATCATCAACAGGGAACATCTATCCGGTGAGTAGGCAATTAGGTCGCCCGCGCCACCTCAGTTAGAATTATTGGCTCCCTATTTCTATGAGCAAAAACAAACTCGATTCGCTCGAAGCTTCCGCTTCCTTCTCAACCAATTTTTCCCTTTCGCAGATCACGACAATTTGCATCGTCATAGGTGCGTGGCTCTGCATCTACATTCCCGGTCTCTTTCAACCGGGCCTTCTCGACGATGCCGATTCCGTTCACGCCGAAGCTGCTCGCGAAATACTTCTAAACCACAACTGGGTCACTCTCTATGCCGACGGCGTCCGTTATCTCGCCAAAGCTCCCTTGATGTACTGGCTCGTAGCCCTCAACTACAAGCTTTTCGGCATTTCCGAGTGGCAAACTCGTCTGCCCTTGGCAGTCAGCGTCCTTCTGCTGGGTTGGTGTGTTTACATCTTTGGACGCAGATTCTTTGGCTGCGAAGCTGGCTTTTATGCCGCGCTCATCATCGTCACCTCACCTGGATTTTTCGTCTTTACGCGATTCTTGATTCCGGAAGTCATCGTGGCAATCTTTCTTACTCTCGGCTTATATTTCTTTCTCATTGCCGCCGAGCAGGAAAACCCTTCGATCTGGCTTTGCTGGGGAATCGCCGTCACCATCGCCCTCAATCTTCTGACGAAAAGCCTCATCGGTATGGTCTTTCCCCTCGGTATCATTTTCTTATATCTCCTGCTTACCGGCCGCCTCGACAAACTCTGGAAATTTCATCTGATCTCGAGCACGCTCGTTTTTCTGGTGATCGCCGTTCCCTGGCACGCGCTTGCGCAAATTCAGAATCCAGCACAACCCACAGGACCTGAGAAAGGCTTCTTGTGGTTTTACTTCATCAACGAGCAGTTCTTGCGCTTTCTCAATAAGCGCTATCCGCACGACTACGGCAAGGTTCCCCTGCCCATCTTCTACGGCTTGCTCCTCTTCTTCATTGTTCCTTGGTGTGCTTTTTTCTTTCCCGCCTTGAAGGAAATTCCCTCTCGCTTCCGCTCTTGGCGTGAAGTTCTCGACGCTCGCGGTCGCGCGAATCTGCTGCTCGCCATCTGGATCGTCGTGATTGTCGGCTTTTTCACCTTTTCCAGCCGCCAGGAATACTATTCTCTGCCCGCGGCTCCCGCGCTCGCTCTCATCACTGCCGGCTGGCTCCAACGTGAAAACGATTCGCCGCAGGATAGCCATGAACGCCGCGCCGGAAGAATCGTATCCGTCGTCCTTCTCGTCCTCGGCCTCGTCGTTTTCGTTATCTGCATGAGCCTCTTTGCCGTCACGCGTCCGTTTCCTCCCGGCACCGACATCGCCGAAGTCCTCAGGAATCATGCGGGGCACTACAAACTTTCCCTCGGCCACATGCAGGACCTCACCATCAGGGCCCTAGGCATGTTTCGCGCTCCTCTCTGCGAACTGGGTGCAGCCACCCTGCTCGGCACAGCCCTTAGCTGGTTCTTTCGTCGCCGAGGCTCTCCGCTCAACGGCAACCTTGCGCTCACCGTAATGATGGTCGTGTTTCTTGTGTGTGTGTTCCAGGGCTTCGTGATTTTCTCGCCGGAGATTTCGTCGAAGAATCTGGCTCTCAAGATCAAGCAGGAATATCAACCCGGGCAGAAAATCGTTCTCTTCGGCAATTACGAGGAGGGTGCCTCTCTCCCGTTCTACACACACCAGCAGGTGAAAATCATCGACGGCATCAAAGCAGACCTCTGGTTCGGCTCTCTCTTCCCTGATGTGCCACCTGTGTTCGTAACCTACGATTCCTTCAAGCGTCTGTGGTACGGCCCAGACCGCGTGTATGTCTTCACTGAAGATCCCAACGCCGCCGACCTTCTCGCCGGAATTGATCCTAAGACCGTCTTCGTTTTTGCTCGCAGCGGCGGAAAAGTTGTCTTCTCCAATCGACCGAGCGCATCCGCAGCTCATGCCCTTTCAGGGCAAGTGCGGCTCGTCGTGGGGCCGACTTCGTGATCCACAATCTGAGACGTTCAGGCGCTCCAGACGTTAATTTCCGGCTCCGTCGATCCGAACCGCTTCTATCTGAAGTTGATTGACACGTTTGGCCTGGTAGCCCTTGGTCTCACCGGAATCGGAATTTACAGCGTCGTTTCATTCAGCGTGGCTCAACGCACTTCAGTCGCCATTGGGCTAGGTCTAACGCCACCAATGCAACGATGGGATGAATCCATCCCTGTCAAATCTGACAGTTTCCCGCTGGTTATGATTGCGTTATTACGCGGCGCGATCTCGACAACTGGTCATTTCTTTCAATCATCCATATCGGAAAACCGCGGAGGTGAGCAATGAAATTCGGTCGGTTCCTGATTGTAGTACTGGTTTGCCTCGTTGGCGTGGCTGCGGTCGCCGACGACGAAAAAGACAAGGAAAAGGAGAGGACCGAAATCCGTGAGATGTCTCGAGAAACGCTTGTCCGCCTTTACAAGGTAGAGCCCCCCGCCAAGGCGGCAATCAAGAAAGCCTATGGTTACGCAGTTTTCAGCAACACGGGGGTCAAGATTCTTTTTGGTGGCTCTGGCAGAGGCGAAGGCGTGGCCATCAATAACCAGACCAAGCGGAAACCTTCATGAAGATGTTAGAGGTCCAGGCTGGCCTTGGCTTTGGAGTTAAGAAGTTCCGGGTGATCTTTCTATTCGACAGTGAGAAGGCGTTCGACGGCTTTGTGAATTCCGGCTGGCAGTTCGGAGGGCAGGCCTCGGCGGCCGCCAAAACCAGCCCAGAAAAAGGCGGATCGATGCAAGGCGCGGCGTCGGTTTCCGACGGTGTTTGGATGTATCAACTGACAGATAAGGGGTTGGCGCTGGAGCTCACGGGCAAGGGCACCAAGTTCTCCAAGGATGACGACCTCAACAAATCGTAGCTGATTGTTAACAAGGGCATGCGAAATAAAGAGGGCAGATTTGCACCGGACTTCTGGAGGTCCATATGAGTCATAGAACGCGATCTATCGTTTATTGTGCGGCGATTTTCGTTGCCGTCAGCCTTTCGGCTGCGGTACGAGCTCAGATGACTTCCTTTACAAAAGCTCAGGTTGCTGACCGCATCCGTAAGGTCGAAGACGGGGTGGACGAGTTCCGGAAGTATCTCGAGAACCGCGGAGACGACGCCAAAAGCAGGGCAGACTCGGCACAAAACAGCGGAGCCACGACGCGCCGCCAGCGGGGAGATTCGGGGAACACTAGTGCTCGGGGGAATCAAGCAAGGCAGACAAAAGACGATCTAGAGGACGCCATGGACGATCTGAATCGCTCGACAAACCGTCTGCGGCGCAAGTTCGATCCAACGTCGAATTATTTAGAGACAAAAGTCCAAATGGAACAGGTCATGGACAGTGCGCGTCGCGTCAATCAGGTCATGACCAAAGGTAATTACGGCACGCAGGCAGCACGCTACTGGGGCGCGTTGCGCACGAATATCAACGATCTTGCACGATGCTACAGCCTGACACCCATGGGTGCGTAGCAGATCAAAAGCCGGAAGAGGACACATCCGCTTATCACCACCAATCTCGAGCTGAGATTGCTAGTGATAATCCCTGTTCGCAACACCTATCCGGAAACAAACTGGTTAAGATTAATGCGTTTACGGAACAGGCAACACACCCGGAAGAATTGCTACTTGGTACCAATGACCATTGAGTCGGGGCCGATCAAATGCTCTACCCGGGTTTCCCGAAATCCTGCTTCCTTCATCCATCCGGAGCAGTCAGCGCCGGTGTAGTCGAAGCCCTCGGCGGTTTCAACCAGCATGTTCAGGCTCATCAACAATCCAAATGAGTTTTCAGAGCGATCGTCGTCGATGATGCTTTCGTAAACGATATATGCGCCACCATTCGGCAGCGCTTCGTATGCCTTGCGCACCAGCATGCGCTTTGTCTCGAGACCCCAGTCGTGCAGGATATGGCCCATCATCACGACGTCGGCATTCGGTAACGCTTGCTCCATGAAACTGCCGGACAAAAATTTCACCCGCCCTGAAATCCCGTTCGCTTCCACATACTCTTCGAAGATGGGCCCTACCTCCGGCAGATCAAAACCGGTCCCTTCGATGTGGGGATTGGCCAACGCCACCTGCGTAACCAGGTCGCCCTGTGCGGTTCCTACATCCACGACGGTTCGGTACTTGCTCCACGGGAATTTGCGAGCGATGGCGAGGTTGGCGCCGTGGCTCACGCCGCTCATAGCTTTGAGGAACTGCTTAAGCCGGCCCGGATCGGCATAAAGGGCGATAAAAGGGTTGGGGCTGCCGTCTCTCGTTTCGTTTTGCGGCAGTCCCGTTCGGAGCGCCGTTGTGAGACCGCTCCAAAACGGATACAGCCGGCTGTTGGCCATTTCGAGAATACCGCCGATATAGGATGGTTTGCGCTTGTCGAGAAAAAAATCCGTGCTGGGCGTGTTGTAGTAGCGACCATTGCGTCGTTCGAGGAATTTCAGCGCCACGAGCGCATCGAGAAAATCGCGGGCTGATCTCGGATGCAGGTTGAGCCGCGCCCGCAAGGTCTCGAGATCTTCCGGGTGCTTGGCGAGTTCTGTGAAGAGTTCCACTTCGACGGCGCTCAAAAGCGCTTTGGATGCCCAAAATCCCAAGCCCACTTGCAAGATGCGATCGGGCTGTGGCTCGTTCATTGCATTTTCGACCTCCGGATGATCGCGCAGTATAGCAAGTCTGAATGGGCGGTGGTCGGCAACTCAGGACTAATCGACCGCAGCCAACTATCCGTCGGTCGGATTCAGTGCCTTGAAAGTGCCCGCAGCCAAAGCACCGCCGGCAAAATTGGCCACGAGATAGATCCAGAGATTGGACCAGGAGGAGAGTCCCATGATCGAGATGCCCACGGCAACCGCTGGGTTGAACGCTCCACCGGAAATGTTGCCCACGGAAAACGCTCCCACCATCACTGTAAAACCGATGGCAAGGCCATAAAAAGAATT